>ENA-OWPA01000067-OWPA01000067.1-bioreactor-metagenome-genome-assembly--contig:-NODE-67-length-194128-cov-11.004174_pt1 | contig 194128 bp, 194 predicted proteins | sample MGYA00238139_ERZ651803 | MGnify/ENA primary metagenome ERZ651803 (study PRJEB26909, sample SAMN07631231) | bioreactor metagenome | isolation source: Switchgrass digestor | place: USA: Dartmouth...
AATCCTCATGAGAAATTTTATTTATTTTAACCCCTTTTAAATTTAGTAATTGTTTGATAAAATTATATTGCACTTGTGAATAAACCTCCTTTTTATGTTATTTAGCCAATTAACATTTTAACAGGTTTATTTCACAAGTGCATTTATTTTGCAAAAAATTAAATGTCAGAGTACATATATCATGCACCCCAATATTTATTATAGAACCTTTTTATAATACAGAAAATTTTATGTGCAACTTTATTATTTTATGGAATAATATAGAACACCATTTTTTTCTTCTACAATTACTTCTCCTAAAGCCCTAAGGTGCTCTAAATGTGCGTGGGCTTCTCCTACTGCAAACCATTTTTGTGACTTTGGGAAATCATCCCAATTTTTACTTTTAATATCCCAATGCAATTGTTTCGCTACTGTTCTCACAGTAGATTTTCCAGATTTATTTAAAGCTTGTCTCACTTCATCTAATCTTTCAGCATGATGATTATAAAGTTCTTTAATTCTTTTTCGGTGGTCGTCTACCAAAAAGCGATGAGAAGAAAACAAATGCTTAATATCCATATTATAAACAAGGTTTAAGCTTTTTAAGTAAGTTCCTAGCATATCGCCATATTGGAACCCCCAAAAAGTAATGTTTGGAGTTATTTTTCCTAGTATATGGTCTCCACAAAATAGTAGCTGATGTCTTCTTTCATAAAGCCCAACTAAGCCTGGTGTATGGCCCTTTAAATCAATTATTTCGAAATTGTAATCCCCAATTTGAATATATTCACCAGGAATAGCAGGAGTATAATTAATACGAGCTGTTGGACGAAATTTGTATCCTGGATGCTCTTCAATATCTAGTTGTTCTTCTTCTAACCCTTGCAAAATTGCGTTATGAATTACATTTTGCCACATTTGTTCTGATTTTTCCATGCTGTTGTTTAGTAGGTCTCCGTCAAGTTTACTTATGTATATAGTTAAACCCATTTCTTCTAAAAAAGAAGCCAATCCAGTATGATCTGAATGTAAGTGAGTTAGAAAAAGAATAGTGCTTTCAGGCTTCAGTTCTAATTCTTCAAAAGTCTTCACTATCTCTTCTTTTGTATCTTCACGATTAAAGCCTGTATCAATGATCATAGATTTTTCTTTGCCCTTAATAATATAAAAATTTAAATATTTTAAAGGACTATTGGGTAATGGTAGTTCTTTCAAAAAAATATTTTTGCATATTTCTTTCATATATTATTTAACTCCTTTTCTATGACGAATTAGAAAGTCTACTTTTGATGCTCTTAAATAAAAGGACTTTAGTATACAAAAAAGTTTTATTTTATAAATGCTTATAGAAGCTTTTCATTTACTACTATGATAATGTATTATTTAAGTTAAATCAAGTAATACAGAATATGGCAGTGTGAGTAGATTTTAAGAGACAAAAGAGTAAAACTACTAAAAAACTGGATCATTAAAAGAAATATAGCCCCTATTATTTATAACAAAACAATTTTAGTGTATAATCATTAATATGGGTGAATTTAATTCAAAATATTAATTAAGTGCTTACAATTTATTTAATGTAATAGAAAGGTGATTAAAGTAATGGAAAAAATAAATAAGACAATTCATAGGAATGACTGCATGATATGTGGGCAAGAATTAAAATATTTTGAAGATTATGAGGAAGTAGAATGTATATATTGCCATAAAACATATAAATCCAACGTTACTTGCTTAGATGGGCATTATGTTTGTGATGCTTGCCATTCAGTGGATTCCATTGAACTTATAGAAAACTATTGTAGAGAATCAAATAGAACAAACCCTATTGAAATGGCAATTGAACTAATGAAAAATCCATCAATAAATATGCATGGACCAGAGCATCATTTTCTTGTACCAGCTGTTCTTTTAACGTCTTATTATAATGTTCTAGACAAAAAAGATATTAAAGCAAGGAAATTAGCAACGGCAAAAATCAGAGCAAAAGATGTTAAAGGAGGATTCTGTGGATTTTATGGCAACTGTGGAGCAGCAGTAGGTACTGGCATGTATATGAGTATTATTTTAAATGCAACTCCATTGACAAAAGAAAGCTGGAGCCTTGCTAATCAAATGACAGGTACTACTTTAATATCACTGGCTAAGATAGGTGGACCTAGGTGTTGTAAAAGAAATACTTTTGCAGCTATAGAAGAAGCGGCAAAATTTACATATGAATATCTTGAGGTAAAGCTTTATGAATATGAGAATTATGCTACTGTTTGTAGTTTTAACTTGAGAAATAGAGAATGTCTAAAGAGTGAATGTCCTTTTTATGGGTAATGATTGTGCAAAGAGTCGAAATTTACTAAGATAAATCAAGTTTATTGAATGATGTAAGTAGAAAACTAAAGGGAACTATATGACTGTATCTATAAAGTATAGCTTTTTATAGGTTAAAAACATATTTGCTAAATAATTATAAATAGTTAAAGAATTTGGCAGGCTAATAGTTTGAATAAAAAAACAAGAGAGATTTTTCTAACTTACGAATATAGAATGACATTTTTTGAAATATCATTCTAATCGTAAGAGAAGAATCTCTTTTAAGTTTAGTTATGCAATAATTCTTTTATACTTATCATTACCTGGGAGCTAACCTTAATTCCATCCAGTCTAACCCGATCCAGTCACTTTCACCTGTATTTGAAGTATTTACTATTTGTACTGTGTTATTTGGTAGTAGTCGTGGTACGTTAAATGTCAAATTACTCCAATTTGTAAATCTCTGTCCTGCAGGACGTCCATGCTGAAGTGGTAGGCGTCCTCTATGAACAACAGAGCCATTTATTGATATAGTTGCAGAGTAATTTTGCTCAGGCACAGCAGAATGATCGTCTAATATAGCACGTATTACTAGCTGTGCGTTTAAGTTTCCTAATGCTAATAATATAGGAGATATTGTGAAAGTCCATCGACCTGTATTTCCAGTGTAAAGTATATCTGCATTACCACTAGGATTACCATAGTTTGGATATCCAACTAGTTCTTTAAAAAGTGTAATTCTAATTACTTCAGGTCTATTACTTAATATTGGCTGAAGCTGATTTACACTTGGAGGAGAAAACTGATACTGCATATAAGGTGAAAACATATCTGCCTGGAAATATTCTGGTACGTAGCTGTTTTCATTATTGGAGTTAGGATAGTAAAAATAACTATAATAAGGATACATTAATATACTTCCTCCTTTATTTAATCTCAATATATGATATGTAAATAAAATAAGCTATGATACTGAATAAGAATATCTGCATTCAAAAATTATAAAAAAATAAAATATTATAAATTTTTATATAGTTAAAAGAATAAGAACAAAATGCAATGAATATAAAATAGTAGTTGTATTTTTGGACAATTAAAGCTATAATTTAATCGAGGCATAAGTTTAGTAAAATGAAATAATTAACTAGGAGGTTATGAAAATGAAAAAAATTCTAACTATCTCTTTAGCGCTCATATTAGTTATTATGAGTTTAGCTGGATGTAGTAGTCAGAGCAAAGGTGCTGAAATTACACTTATTACAGATAAGGGTAATATTGATGACAAATCATTTAACCAAGGAGCTTGGGAAGGTGTAGTTGCATTTGCAAAAGAAAATAATATTTCTCATCAGTACATAAAGCCAGAAGAGGCTTCTGATGCTGGATATCTAGCAGCTATTGACCTTGCAGTACAAGGTGGAGCAAAAGTAATAGTAACACCTGGATACTTATTCGAAGTTCCAATTTATGAAGCTCAAACTAAATATCCAGAAGTTAAGTTTATTTTACTTGATGGAGCACCACACTCAGCAGATTATTCAACATATGAAACTAAAGAAAATGTTGCAAGTATAATGTACTCCGAAGAGCAGTCAGGATATCTTGCAGGATATGCTGCAGTTATGGACGGTATGACTAAGCTTGGATTTATGGGTGGTATGGCAGTTCCAGCTGTTCAGGCATTCGGATATGGATATCTTCAAGGAGCTGAAGATGCTGCTAGGGAACTAGGACTTCCTGATGGTTCAGTTCAAGTTACATATCACTATACTGGTAACTTTGAAGAGAATGATACCAATAAAGCAACTGCTAAAACAATGTATCAAGAAGGTACAGAAGTAATATTCGCTTGTGGTGGAGCAGTTGGAAAATCAGTTATGTCAGCAGCTAGTGAAGCAGGTGCAAAGGTAATAGGTGTTGACGTTGACCAAAGATATGATAGCGAAACAGTTATTACATCTGCTACAAAAGGACTTGCAGCTTCAGTTAAAAGCGTTTTAGAGTCTATCTATAAAACTAATAGCTGGGATAATTATGGAGGAAAAACAACATATTTCAATGCTGCTAATGATGGTGTTGGTCTTCCAACTACTGTAATAGGAGATAGCAATGCTGATGCATTTGATAGATTCCAAACTTTCAATAAAGAACAATATGACGAAGTTTTTGCTAGATTAGCAAATGGAACAGTTACTCCTATTCGTTCAATTGAAGTTGCAGATCCATCAGGAAATGCTACAGCAGAAGAGCTTACTACACAACTTAACCTTGTAAAAGTTGTAGTTACAACAAGATAGTAAAATAAGTAATTTTACCTGTCATATTAGGCTATGCCTTATGCAAGTAAGATTCGGAAAATAACGGAGGAAGGCTATAGTTTTCCTCCATTTTCTTCTATATAAAATTATTAAAAAATATGTTAAAATAAAAATAAAAAAATTAAAATAGAAAAGATGAGGTTGACGTGGAAAAGTATATTATTGAAATGATAAATATCACAAAAAAATTTCCTGGTATTATTGCAAACGATAATATTACCCTAAGACTGAAAAAAGGGGAAATCCATGCTCTTTTAGGAGAAAATGGTGCAGGTAAATCTACGCTTATGAGTGTACTTTTTGGTCTCTATCAACCAGATGGTGGAGAGATTAGAAAGAATGGAAAAGTTGTTAAAATAAATAATCCTAATGATGCTAATGACTTAGGAATTGGTATGGTTCACCAGCACTTTAAATTAGTAGAGATTTTTACTGTACTTGAAAACATTATCTTAGGTGTTGAACCTAATAAAATGGGATTTCTTCAAAGAAAGGTGGCTAGGGAAAAAGTTATTGAGCTCAGCGAAAAATATGGACTGAGAGTTGACCCTGATGCCTTAATTGAGGACATTTCAGTAGGAATGCAGCAAAGAGTAGAAATTCTTAAAATGCTGTATAGAGACAATGAGATACTTATATTTGATGAGCCTACAGCTGTATTAACACCACAAGAGATTAAAGAACTTCTTCAAATAATGAAAGGTTTTGCAAAAGAAGGTAAATCTATTCTCTTTATTACACATAAGCTCAATGAAATTATGGAAGTAGCAGATAGATGTACAGTTTTAAGAAAAGGTAAATGCATTGGAACTGTGGATGTTAAGGATACTACTAAGGAAGAACTTTCAAGAATGATGGTAGGCCGTGATATTAGCTTTAGTGTTGATAAGAAGGAGCCTAAAGTAGGAGACGTAGTTTTATCTGTTAGAAATCTTTCTGTGGCATCAAAACTTCATAAAAATAAAGATGCAGTGAAAAATGTATCATTTGATGTTAGAGCAGGAGAGATAGTGTGTCTAGCAGGAATCGAAGGAAATGGACAAACTGAATTTGTCTATGCGCTAACAGGATTAGACAAGCCTAAATCGGGTAGTATTACATTATGTGGGAAAGACATAACTAAAGCATCTATTAGAGATCGTTCTATAGCAGGAATGAGCCATATTCCTGAGGACAGGCATAAGCATGGGCTTGTACTTGATTATAAGCTAGAAGAAAATCTAGTACTCCAAAGATATTGGCAGCCTGAATTCCAAAAAGCTGGATTTATTAAGTTTGATGCAGTGAGGGAATACGCTGAAAAACTTATAGATAAGTTTGATATCAGAAGTAGCCAAGGACCAGTGACCATGACAAGAAGTATGTCTGGAGGAAATCAGCAAAAGGCAATTATTGCAAGAGAAACTGATAAAGAGCATAAGCTTTTGGTAGCAGTACAACCTACAAGAGGTCTAGATGTTGGTGCTATAGAATATGTCCACAAGCAACTTGTAGCCATACGTGATTCAGGCAAAGCAGTACTTCTGGTATCATTAGAATTAGATGAGGTTATGGATGTGAGCGACCGTATTCTAGTGATGTATGAAGGCGAAATAGTTGGAGAGCTTGATCCTAAGACTACAACTGTGGAGGAGCTAGGACTTTACATGTCAGGAGCAAAACGTGATACAGTAAAGGAGATTAATGATGCAGGAAAAAAATAGTACAATCAAAAAAAATAAATATGATTTAAAGAGCATTAAAGATGCCATTGGCTTTTCATCATTTACATCTGCTTTAATGGCTATTTTTCTAGGCTTAATTGTAGGTTTTATAGTAATGTTAGCTGCAAAACCAAGTAGTGCTTTAGCAGGATTTCAAAATGTAGTTTTTGGTGGATTTGGTCGTATTGGTGATGTGTTTTATTATGCAACGCCAATACTTATGACAGGTCTAGCAGTAGGTTTTGCTTTTAAAATGGGATTATTCAATATTGGAGCTTCAGGGCAATATACTATGGGTATGTTCTTTGCATTATATGTAGGTTTTATGTGGGACTTACCAAGTAGTATACACTGGATAGTTGCTGTTTTAGCAGGAATGATTGGTGGTATGCTTTGGGGCTTTGTACCTGGCTTTTTTAAAGCAGTTTTAAATGTGAATGAAGTAATTACATCTATAATGTTTAACTATATCGGTATGTACCTAGTTGACATGTGGATACAAGCAAGTCCTGTTATGTATGTATCTAACAAGACAAGAACTAAGTATTTGCCAGCTGATGTTCAAATTCCGTCTCTTGGAATTCCGGGTTCAAATGTGAATTTAGGAATTATTCTAGCAATACTAATTGCTATCGTTTTATATATAGTACTGCAAAAAACTACTTTTGGTTATGAGTTGAAGGCAACAGGACTTAATAAACATGCTAGTGAATATGCGGGTATGAAAGGAAAGAGAAATATAATTCTTACAATGGTAATTGCAGGAGGCCTTTCAGGTCTTGGGGGAGCATTTGCTATATTAGCTCCGTCTGGTATTGCAGGAAGTAGTATGACATACGAGCCTATTAATATTATTGCTGCTAATGGTTTTAATGGTATGGCAGTAGCTCTTCTTGGAAATTCACATCCAATAGGAATTATTTTCTCAGCAATTTTTATCTCTCATATTCAACGTGGTGGAACTCTTGCTAGCCTTGTAGGATACAAGCCTGAGATAATAGACGTTGTTATTGCTGTAATTATTTATTTCTCAGCTTTTGCAATGATTATGAATACTGCTGTTGCTAATTTCTTTAAGAAACGTTTTGGAAAGAATCATGACGATAATACAGCATTAGAGGTTCAATCGACGGAGTCTAATATAAAACAAGCTTCTGATAATAATATAAGGGAGGCAGAATAATGGATACAGTATATTATTTAGTTCAAAATATGCTTCCTGTTGCAATGCCATTGCTCCTAGTAGCATTAGGTGGTATGTTTAGTGAAGTAGGTGGTGTAGTAAATATCGCATTAGAAGGAATAATGCTTTTTGGAGCATTCTTTGGTGCGTTATTTGTATTACTTGTCCAGAATACAGGTATGGATCCACAGACTGTTTTACTTTTAGGAATGTTGGTTGCTGCAGCAGCAGGTATAATATATTCTTTACTTCTGTCTTTTGCGGCAGTTACTATGAAAGCAAATCAAGTTATTACTGGTACGGCTCTTAATATGCTTATACCAGCTGTGATTTTGCTGTTTTCAAAAATGTTCTTTACTAGTGATGGAATTACTACAAGCATGAATTTCTATATACGGAAAATACCTGTTCTTGGTGATATTCCAATACTAGGGCCTATGTTTTTCCAGAAAACCTATTTGACGGTTTTCATAGGTATCGTATTACTGATTATTTCAGTAATTGTATTTTATAAAACTAGATTTGGCTTACGATTAAGAGCTTGTGGAGAGCATCCTCATGCTGCTGACTCTGTAGGTATTAATGTTCATAAAATGAGATATGCAGGTACTTGTATCTCAGGCTTTTTAGGTGGAATTGGCGGATTTTTCTATTCAGTAGGAGTTATGGATGGAAACGTAAATGGACATACTGGAGTTGCAGGTTTTGGATTCCTAGCTTTAGCGGTTATGATTTTTGGGCAATGGAGACCTATAAAGATTTTCCTTGCAGCTTTGTTCTTTGCGTTCTTGAGAACTTTAGCATATTCTGTATCTTTGATACCATTTTTAAGAGACTTAGGAATCAATCAGACTTACTATAAAATGATGCCATATGTAGCTACTATGATAGTACTTGCATTTACTTCAAAGAAATCAAGGGCTCCGAAGGCAGAAGGTATTCCATATGACAAATCTCAAAGATAATTATAAAACGTTTTGAAAAGATTTCTAAATAGAAGGGATTGTTGTCCAATATTAAGAAACTTATTGGGCTTCAATCCTTTTTTTTAATTTATTTATAGAAAGATTATCTTTTGCTGATTATTTAACGGTTTTGTGCTACTTCCTTTTGATTTTAAAGTTATTTTATAGCTAAAATAGACTGATTGTTTATTCAATTAACAATACATTTATAAAAACATATAATATTATAAACACTTCAGTATGAAGGGAGTATAAGCTATGCAAATACACGTAGTACAAGCAGGACAGACAATATTTGGGATAGCTCAAGCATATAATACAACAGTACAAGAGATTATAACTTCAAATAAAATTAGAAATCCTGACCAACTTGTAATAGGGCAGACTTTAGTAATTCCAATAGTAGGAAGGTATTACTGGGTTCAACCTGGTGATAGTTTGTACAGCATTGCTAGGAGATTTGGAGTAAGCTATCAAACACTTGCCAGAGTAAATAACATTTCTATAGAGCAACCACTTCCTATTGGCTTAAGGCTTTACATCCCGCCACCTTTAAAAAGAAGAGCTGAGATCAATGCTTATATAGAGCCAACAGGAGAATCAGTAAGTCCAGTATTAGAGAGTTCAGCTAGAGAAGCTGCTCCACGATTAACTTATTTAGCACCTTTTAGTTATCAAATTCAAAGAGATGGAAGTTTAAGAGCGCCACTGTTGAACAATTTCCCTCAAATTACTCAAGAAAATGGAGTTGCTTTAATGATGGTAGTAACAAATCTTGAGCAAGGACGCTTTAGTGACGAGCTTGGAAGAATAGTATTAACTGATGAGAATGTTCAGAACAACCTATTGGATAATATTGTGCGAATAGCTAATGAAACAGGTTTTAGAGATGTTCATTTTGATATGGAGTTTTTACCTCCAGAGAATAGAGAAGACTACAATAAGTTTTTAAGGAAAGCTAAAGAAAGACTTTCAAGAGAAGGTTTTCTAATGTCTACAGCCTTAGCACCAAAAACTAGTGCTCGGCAAGTGGGGGCATGGTATGAAGCCCATGATTACAGAGCTCATGGAGAAATAGCTGATTTTGTAGTTTTAATGACTTATGAGTGGGGATATAGTGGTGGTCCTCCAATGCCTGTATCTCCTATTGGTCCTGTTAGAAGTGTAGTAGAGTATGCCTTGTCTGAGATGCCAGCTAGTAAAATAATGCTTGGACAAAATCTCTATGGGTATGACTGGACATTACCATATGTACCTGGAGGACAATATGCAAGAGCAATAAGTCCTCAGCAAGCGATAGAAATAGCGAGGATAAATAATGTTCCTATACAATACGATTATATTTCTCAAGCACCCCATTTTAATTATATAGATTCCAATGGAAGGCAGCATGAAGTATGGTTTGAAGATGCTAGATCGATTCAGGCGAAGTTTGATTTAGTAAAAGAATTGGGACTTAGAGGTATTAGCTATTGGAAATTAGGAATTGATTTTCCACAAAATTGGTTACTGATTGACAATAATTTTAGTGTTGTAAAAAGATAAATATGATACCATATAGTGATATTTATTAAATATCACTATATGTTTTTTTGAATCAAAAAACAGAGCAAATTAATGAGAATTAAAAGAGGTGAAAGGATTTTAAAATTAGTTTTATAAATAAGGAAAATTTTGAATTTTATTGGTTAAACTTATGAATTTTTCAAGTTTACTTTATTTTTAGAAGGAGTATAATTATGAAGTCAAGGAGTGATAAACATGGAGGAGATTATTAATAGAATAATAAGTTTAGACAAGGAAACAGTAAAAGTAAAAAAACACACAGATGAGGTCATAGCTGCTAAAGAAAAACAATTAAAAGAAACTTTACAGAATCTTGAAAACAGGTATATTGAGGAAGGAAGGAGTGAAGGTGAGAAAAGATATAAAGAAATATTAGAAGCAAGCGATAGAGAGGTTGAACAACTGATAAAAAAAGAAGAAAGCAAACTAAAAAAAATTGAAATTATCTATAAAGAGAATAAGCATAGATTAGTAGAGGAATTATTCCAGAGTTTATTAAGTAAGAATTGAGGGATAGCATGGGAAATAAAAGAAGATTTACTGCTATAAATACTAAAGTAAGGGTTCTTAAATCTAAATTATTAGATAGAAAAGATTATTTACAGCTTATGGAGAAAGAAGGATTAAGATCTCAAGTTAATTATTTAAAAGAAAACACAGCATATAATGAAGTTTTAGATAATTTAGCAGATTTAGATGATATTTATGAAGTAGAGATTTGTTTGAAGAGACATTTCATGCATCAATATAATAAGCTAATTCCCTATTTTACTGGAGAATATAGAAAGCTACTTAAATCTATGCTTTTAAGATTTGAAATAGAAGACATTAAGTATTTTTTAAGGGCCTTAGATCGGAGAGAGGATTTAAGCAAAGCTGCGAATTCAATGATATTAAATGAGCATTATTCAAAATTAGATATTAATAAACTATCTAAGTCAAGAAATTTAGAGGAATTTATTGAAGGACTAAAAGGTACTATTTATTATGACATTTTAAAACCATATATCAATGAAGGACAACAGAAGATATTATTTTATATGGAGATGAATTTAGACAGGTTTTATTTTAATTTGCTAAAAAATCAAAGCTTAAAATTAGATAAAGAAGATAGCATTTTATATGGAGAAGTGCTGGGAAAAAATATTGACTTATTAAATATTCAGTGGATATACAGAGGACTTAAATTTTATTCGCTTTCTCCTGAAGAGCTTATAAACTATACCCTATCTAATGGATATGAATTTAATTATGAGAAAATAAAAAAGATGTGCTATTCTACTGAAGATAAGTTAAAAGAAATTGTTCTGTCATCTAGATATGATTTTTTATTTGATACAGAAAATGATGTAGATTTATATATGGAAAGACGAACAGAAAGATATCTTTTTTATCAGTTTTTGAATACATTTAAAAGAGGAAAATTTGATATTACTACAGTTATAGCATATATTCATCTCTTAGAATATGAGATAAGAGATATTATATCTATCTTAGAGGCTAAAAAATATGGATTATCATCTAATGAAATAAAAGAGTTTCTAGTAAGGAAAATCGAAGGAAGTGACTAATAATGGCTATTGAAAAGATGACCATAATGAATGTTATTGGAAGGATTTCTGATGTAGACAATATTCTAAAAGACTTAATTGTATTAGGAAATGTAGACTTGATAAATGCTTTATCACAAATTGAAGAAAGTAGCTTTATTTTCAATTTAAAAGATGAAAACCTAGAAAAAGCCATCGATTTAAATTATATTAGTGCTTTTCATAAGGATAAGAGCTATGAAGAACTCATAAAAAAGGGAGAAGAACTAAAGAAAATCTTAAACATTAAGAGTTCGGGCAAGGAGTTTAAGTTAGGAGAGCAATTTAATTTTTCCGAAGTCTCTACTAGTTTAAATAGTATATATGAAGAAATTAAAGAACCTTACAATGAGTTAAGCTTATTAAATGAGAAATTAGCTAAAATAAATAATTTCTATAGCAATTTTTCTCTATTGAGAAATATAAAAATTCCTATAGAAGAGCTAAGAGGATTATCTTATTTTGATATTAAGTTTGGAGTTTTATCTAAAGAAGATATGATAAAGCTAAAAAGGAATTATGAAAACATACTAGCCGTAGTACTTCATACTGGAACAAGTAGAGATGGGGAAGTATATTTAGTCATATATCCTTCCAGTGTAAAAGATGAAATAAGCAGAATCCTAAGATCACTGAATTTCAAAGAAATTATAGTTCCAGATGAGTATACTGGTACACCTTTAGATATGATGGAATATCTAGAACATAGGAAAATAGAAATAGAGAACAGAAAATCTATTTTGGAGAAAACTATTTTAGAATTAAAGAATAAGTATTCTAAAGCTATAGAAGATTTATTGAACTTAGTATATATTAAAGAAAAAATAGAAGAATCTAAAGAGCATATGGCTAAGTCAGCAAAGTTTTTCTACCTTTCAGGATGGGTGGCCAAAAGGGACAAAACCAAAATTGAAGAAGTACTAAATAAATATGAAGATGTTCTCATTATATACAAAGAAACTAATGAAGCTAAAGGTTTAATTCCACCTACAAAGCTGAGGAATTTAAGGCTTTTTCGGCCATTTGAATCCTTAGTAAAAATGTATGGGATTCCATCCTATGATGAAATAGATCCTACTCCATTTTTAAGTATATCCTATATGTTCCTCTTTGGAGCTATGTTTGGTGACTTAGGGCAGGGCTTTGTATTATTGATGGCAGGAATTATTCTGAGTAAGCTAAAAGGAAATAAAGTATTTGGAGGACTCATAGGAAGATTAGGTTTTAGCTCTATGGTTTTTGGAACGTTATATGGAGCATTTTTTGGATTTGAAGATATAATACCAGCATTATTAATAAGGCCTTTTGAAAATATAAATACAGTTTTAGTTGGAGCTGTTGCCATAGGTATATGCCTTATAATTATCAGTTATATTTATGGAATAATTAACTGTGCAAAAAGAAAAGACCTAAAGGATGGGTTGTTTGGCAAGGATGGACTTGTAGGATTATTATTTTATTTGTGTTTATTAATACTTGTTGGTGGAAAATTGCTAGAAAAAACTTTACTTCCTTTAGAAATAGGAGTAGTTATAGTACTGTTATCTATTGCACTAATGATATTTAAGGAACCATTAACTAATTTAATTCTTAAGAAAAGACCACTACATGAAGAGCATGTATCTGAATACTATATAGAAGGTGTATTTTCTATCGTAGAAACTTTATTAGGTATGCTAAGTGGTACAGTGTCTTTTATAAGAGTTGGTGCTTTTGCGTTAACTCACGTTGGATTATTTATAGCTTTTGAAACTATAGCAGAGATTATAGGAACTACTGCTGGCAGCATAATAGTTTTAATTATAGGTAATATCATAATTATAGGACTAGAAGGGTTGATAGTATTTATACAAGGCTTGAGACTTCAATACTATGAACTTTTCAGCAGATATTATAAAGGTGAAGGAAAAGAATTTAAACCAGTAAAAATAAGTAAATAGGAGGAATAAAATATGCAATTCATATTGATATCAACAACATTAATGGTTTTATTAACTATAGGAACTGGAATGTTCTTGATGTATAAAGGTACAGAGGGAAATAAGAGTAAATTAAAAAAGATTTTGAGAGTAAACTTATCTGTATTTTTACCATTGTTAGCTAGTGCAATAATAATTTTAGTTCCACAGGCAGTATCAGCGGAGACTACTAGTACAACATCTCCTTCAGGCCTTGGATTTATAGCTGCGGCATTATCTACAGGTTTGGCAACTATAGGTGCTGGATATGCAGTAGGTGTTGTAGGTTCTTCAGCTTTAGGGGCAGTATCCGAAGATTCAAGTATATTAGGTAAGACTTTAATTTTTGTTGGATTGGCTGAAGGTATTGCTATCTATGGTCTTATAGTATCAATTTTGATTTTAGGTAGGTTATAAAAATGAAATCATTTCTAATCAGTGATAATAAAGATACATTAATAGGCCTTAGGCTTTCTGGTATAGATGGAGTTTTAGCAGTGTCAAAAGAGGAAATAGAAAAACACTTTATGGAAGCAGTTAATAGTGAAAATATAGGACTTATAATTCTTACAGAAAATGTGTTTAATATTATTAAAGAAGAGGCTTTAAAAATAAAAACTGGTAGCAACAAGCCTCTTGTTGTTACTATTCCAGATAGAACTGGTTTAAAAGATAAAAACTTTATTATGAGATATATAAAAGAAGCTATAGGGATAAAAATTTAGGTGGTGAAATCATGATTACCCTTGATGATAAACTAGGTATTTTTTATAAGATTGTTTTTAAACATGAAGAAGAAAAGTGTAAGAAGCTTTTAGAAGAATTTGAAGAAAGAAGTAGAGAAATTCTAAAAGAAAAAGAGGAAATCTTTAGAGAAAAAAAGAAAGAAATGATAAACAGAAGAATTCAATTAGCTGAAACACAAAGAAATGAGAAAATTTCTAAGACTATACAAGATAATAGACAAAGAGTTTTATCTAAAAAGAAAGAGATTTTGGATGATTTAATTTTATCCCTAGAAGAGAAAGGAAGACAGTTTGCATCTTCAAATGAATATAAGGATTATTTAATTAAAAGCCTTGAGAAAACTTTAAAGGAAGTAAAAGAAAAACAGGTTATTGTGTATATAAGAGAATTAGATAAGGCTAGTTTAGAAGACTCTATAATGTCATTAGAAAAAGAGAGAGGAATAAATATAACTTTGAGTGTCATTGAAAAAGACATAATTGGTGGCTTTATATTATCTGATAAAAATAATACCTATAGCTTAGATAATAGCTTTAAAACTATCATAGAAGAAAACCGATACTATATTGGAAAAGTCCTATATAAATCCTTAGAAGAAGCTGGTGACATGCATGAGTGAATTAAAAGGTAAAATTATTATGATAAATGGACCTGTTATAGTTGGAGAAAATATGACGGGTTTTAAAATGAGAGAAATGGTTTTAGTAGGAGAAAAGAAATTAATCGGTGAAGTCATATCTATTGATAAGGATAAGGGAACAATTCAAGTATATGAGGAAACTGAGGGATTAAAAAAAGGAGATCCAATATTTTCTACAGGGAAACCTCTATCTTTAAAATTAGGACCTGGTATGATTGGTAATATGTTCGACGGTATACAGAGACCTTTAGAGAAGATTAGAAATACTTTTGGAGACTTTATTCCTGAAGGAATCGGGCTTATATCTCTAGACGAAGAGAAGCTGTGGGATGTAGAAATTACTGTTAAAGAAGGAGATTACCTAGAGGAAGGTGCAATCTTTGGTATAGTACAGGAAACTTCTTTAATAACTCACAGGCTTTTAGTACCAGTGGGAAAGGAAGGAAAAGTAGTAAAAGTAAAGGAAAATGGCAGATACAATATTGAGGAAGAGCTTATTACAATAGAAGATAGTCAGGGAATAAAACATTCACTAAAAATGTATCAAGAATGGCCTGTTAGAATTCCAAGACCAGTTAAAGAAAAACTACCTATAAATAAATTGTTAGCAACAGGTCAAAGAGTATTAGATATATTCTTTCCTATAGCTAAGGGCGGAACAGCAGCTATTCCGGGAGGATTTGGTACTGGTAAAACTATGACTCAACACCAGTTGGCAAAGTGGTCAGATGCAGACATTATCATATACATTGGCTGTGGTGAAAGAGGAAATGAGATGACAGAGGTGCTTGAGGATTTTCCTAAATTAATAGATCCCAAAACTAATAAACCTATAATGGAAAGAACTATTTTAATAGCTAATACTTCAAATATGCCTGTTGCAGCTAGAGAAGCAAGTATTTATACAGGCATAACTATGGCTGAATATTTTAGAGATATGGGCTATCATGTAGCTATTATGGCAGATTCTACATCTCGTTGGGCTGAGGCACTAAGAGAAATTTCAGGGAGACTAGAAGAAATGCCTGCTGAAGAAGGCTATCCTGCATATTTGCCTTCAAGATTAGCTCAGTTTTATGAAAGAGCAGGTTATGTAAAAACATTATCAGATAAAGAAGGCTCTATAACTGTAATTGGGGCTGTCTCTCCTGCAGGTGGAGATTTTTCTGAGCCTGTTACAGAGAATACAAAAAGGTTTGTTAACGTATTTTTAGCATTAGATAAAGAATTGGCTTATTCAAGGCATTATCCAGCTATAAACTGGTTAAATAGTTATAGTGGATATATAGAAATCTTAAAAAATTATTATGAAATAGAATTAGATGAAGATGTAGAAAGTCTTAGAGGTAAGATGCTGAAGCTGCTTTTTGAAGAGAATAAGCTTCAAGAAATAGTTCTTCTTGTAGGAGAAGATGTTCTACCAGATGATCAAAGACTTTTACTCGAAATTGCTAAGGTTATTAAAATAGGATTTTTGCAGCAGAATGCGTTTCACAAAGAAGACACATATGTACCATTAAAAAAACAGGTAGAAATGTTAAAAACAATAGATTTATTATATGAAAGAGGACTTAGGGCTGTAAAGAAAAATATCCCAATATCTATAGTTAGAAATAGCGAAATATACGATGATGTTATTAAGATGAAATATACAGTTCCTAATGATAATTTAGATAAGTTAGATGAACTCAATAGGAAGATAAACAATTTCTATGATAAATTGGAATCAGACTATTCTAAATAGTAGGTGAGACTATGAAAAAAGAATATTTAGTATTGGATAAGGTTGAAGGAGCTTTAATAGAATTATCCAATGTACATCAAGTAGGTTATGGAGAAATAGTTAAAGTAGAAAGTAAAGATGGAGATAAAAAACTAGGCCGAGTTATAAAGATTGATGGTGATAAGGTAGTAGTTCAAGTATTTGGTTCTACTCTAGGTCTATCTGTAGATAATACTAAGGTTAGTTTTGAAGGTAAGCCCTTTGAGATTCCCTTATCAAAAGATATTTTAGGAAGGACGTTCAATGGAATAGGAGAACCTATAGACAACGGTGGGGAAATCTACTCTGAAAAGTTTTATAATGTGAATGGAAGACCTATTAACCCTGTATCAAGAGCATATCCGAGAGATTATATTCAGACTGGTATATCCTCTATTGATGGGCTTATTACTCTTATAAGAGGACAAAAGCTTCCTATATTTTCAGGAAGTGGACTGCCTCATAATGAGTTAGCGGCTCAAATAGTAAGACAAGCTAAAATAAGATCTAATGGAGAAGAAGATGATAATTTTTCCATAGTATTTGCTGCAATAGGGGTTAAACATGATGAGGCATTTTTCTTTAATGAGGCATTTAAAAAAGCAGGAGTAAGCCATAAGGTAGTAATGTATATAAATTATGCAGATGATCCGATTATGGAAAGAATTATTGCTCCTAGATGTGCTCTTACAGCTGCAGAATATCTAGCTTTTGAAGAAGATCAACATGTTCTTGTAATAATGACAGATATTACAAGCTATGGTGAGGCTTTGAGAGAGGTTTCTTCTTCAAGGGAAGAAGTTCCAAGCAGAAAAGGCTATCCTGGATACCTTTATTCTGACTTAGCTAGTCTTTATGAGAGAGCTGGTATGATAAAAGGGAAAAAAGGCTCTGTTACATTAATTCCAATTTTAACTATGCCTAATGATGATATAACTCATCCAATTCCTGATTTAACTGGTTATATTACAGAAGGCCAAATAGTTTTGTCAAGAGAGCTTCATCAAAAAAGTATATATCCACCTATTAATGTACTACCATCTTTATCAAGACTAATGAAAGATGGAATAGGTGAAGGATATACAAGAGAAGATCATCCTGATGTTGCAAACCAACTGTTTTCAGCATATTCTAAGGTTCAGGATATAAGGGCTTTAGCTCAAATAATAGGTGAAGACGATTTGTCTGAAAGAGATAAAAAATATATGAAATTCGGAGAAGCCTTTGAAAATAAATTCATTACTCAAAAATTCAACGAGAATAGAGATATAAATGAAACTTTAAATTTATCTTGGGAGATTTTATCTATATTACCAAAAGAAGAACTAGATAGATTAAATCCTGCCTTAATAGAAAAGTATATGAAATAAGGTGATGGCATGGCAGTATATAAGATGACTCCTACAAAGGCTAATTTAATAAAAGCTAAAAGTCTCCTTCAATTTTCAAAAAAAGGTTACGAATTATTAGATAGAAAAAGAATGGTTCTCATTAAAGAAATGATGACTTTAATAGATAAGGCCAATGAATTACAGGAGGAAATAGATATTAAATTTAAAGAAGCTTATAAGAGACTAGCTCAGGCTAATATTACTTTAGGTTCTGAAACTGTAGAAAAATTAGCTCTTTCCATTGAAAAAGAAAAAGATTTTAATATATTATATAAGTCTGTTATGGGAGTAGAAACTCCCCATATAGTTTATGATGATATTTCTTTTTCTACAGAATATGGTTTTTTTAGAACTAATCCAGCATTTGATAAAGCAGTATTAAATTTCATAGAAATCAGAAAAATAATATATGAATTAGCAGAAATAGAAAACACAGTATATAAGCTTGCTATGGAGATAAAGAAGACTCAGAAAAGAGCAAATGCATTAGACAAGATTCAAATCCCAAAATATAGCAAGGTTATAAAATATATAGAGGAAGTTCTCGAAGAAAAGGAAAGAGAAGATTTCTTTAGATTAAAGAAAGTAAAGGATAAAAAATAAGCTGCAAGTTGATATGATACTTCCAAAGTAAACAGTCTAATTAATTTAAATTAGATTATTTACTTGGAGGTATTTTTTATGTTCAAATGCTATATAAAGATTGCATAAATTACTTTCAAAAATTGCTAATATTTTTCTGGTGGTTTATATATCATCTATTTTTGAGACAATTTTTTAATAAGTTGATTATAAAATAATTGGCTTTAATTCTAAAATAGAGGAGTTAAATAACAATAATTATTGCATTAAATGTTAACATTTTGCATTACATATAAATTGGGTATTGAATATTTACTGAATAAATGCTATGATAGATATGGTCATTATGGATTATAGAATTATTAACAAAGAAAATTATTAATCAAAAGAGAGGTGTAAAATGACAGTTACACTTGTTGATTATTTAACTGAAATGGTTTCTAATCCAGCTCTTGTGATTACTACATTATTAACTTTAGGAGTAATACTAGTTAATGGCTGGACAGATGCTCCCAATGCAATTGCTACCTGTGTTTCTACGCGTTCTATGACTCCGCGCGCAGCTATTATCATGGCAGCAGTTTTTAATTTTCTGGGTGTACTATTTATGACCATATTTAATTCAACTGTGGCACAGACCATTTATAAGATGGTTGATTTTGGCGGTGACCCTTATGAAGCACTAGTTGCATTATGTGCTGCACTCTTTGCTATTGTTCTTTGGGCTACAACAGCTTGGTGGTTTGGAATACCGACTAGTGAGAGCCATGCGCTAATAGCTGGTATTTCAGGTGCTGCTATCGCCCTTCAAGGAGGAATAAGTGGAATTAATCTTAATGAATGGGTCAAAGTTCTTTATGGTTTGGTAGTTTCAACTGTAATGGGCTTTGGATTAGGTGCATTGGTTGTGAAAACAATTGAGTTAATTTTTAAAGGCTTTGATAGAAGAAGAACTTTTGTATTCTTTAGAAATGCGCAGATTGTAGGTAGTGCTGGTATGGCATTTATGCATGGTGCACAGGATGGGCAAAAGTTTATGGGAGTATTTATGTTAAGTGCATTCTTAGCACAAGGACAGGCATATGTTACTGAGTTTTCCATTCCAATTTGGCTTATTATTCTATGTTCAGCAGTTATGGCTTTGGGAACTTCTATAGGAGGTTATCGAATTATAAAAGCTGTTGGAATGGATATGGTTAAGCTAAACACATACCAAGGTTTTTCTGCAGATTTGGCAGGAGCTATTTCCCTGTTTACAGCGTCAATTTTCGGATTACCCGTTAGTACTACTCATACAAAGACAACTGCTATTATGGGTGTAGGTGCAGCAAAGCGTATATCATCTGTAGACTGGGGAATAGTAGGCGAAATGGTATTAGCATGGATATTAACATTTCCAGGATGCGGACTAATAGGATATCTTATGGCTTTATTGTTTATGAGAATTTTTTAAATAAATAATAAAAATAAGTGGAGAGAGGATATAATATGGCGCGTAAAAATGATATAAACTATTTTAATGCTTTTATAGAGCTAGCAGAATATTCTTGTCAAGCTGCAAATCTACTAAATGAAATTATGAATAATTTCAAAGCAGATGAATTACAGGATAGAATGAAGGAAATGCATGCAATAGAGCACACTGGTGATGAAGCCAGACATATGATGATAAAAAAACTTGCAAAGGAGTTTATAACACCAATAGAGAGAGAAGATATTATGGCTTTGGCGGATTCCATAGACGAAGTGACAGATACTATTGAAGATGTGCTGCTATGCTTGTATATGTATAATGTTTCTTATGTACGAGAACAGGCATTAAAAATGACAGAAATAGTAGTGAAATGTTGTAATACATTGAAGAAGGTTTTAAATGAATTTCATAATTATAGAAAATCTCAAACATTACATGGTTTAATTGTAGAAATTAACCATCTTGAAGAAGAAGCTGATAAGCTTTTTACAGAGGCTATAAGACAAGTATTTGTAAGTTGTAAAGATGTAATTGAAATTATAGCATGGGAAAAGATATATAATTATCTAGAAAAATGCTGCGATACTTGCGAAAATGTTTCAAATTTAATTGAAAGTGTCACTTTGAAAAATTCTTAAAATGAGCCTTTCCATTTATTATAGTAATGGAGTGTCACAAAATTGCTTAATTAAGTAGTATGTGATACTTCTTTTTTTGTAAATAAAAAGGGCTGAAGACAACGAATGATATGCCCGTTGTACAACATGCCCTTATTATAATTATAGGTCAATTTTTTTGTGCTTCAAAAGATATTTAGCAGAAATTCCTGGCTCTGTCATATTAATTGGGTCTAATACATCATTAAGCTCAGATTCATTTAATATATTGTTATTTAATATGATATTTCTAATAGGTTCTCCAGTAGCCATAGCCATTTTTGCAATTTCAGCAGCTTTTTTATATCCAACGTGAGGACAAATTGCTGTAACAATTCCTATACTGTTTTCCACTAATTCCTTACATCTTTCTCTGTTTGCGGTAATTCCTTTAATGCAATTTTCAGTTAGAGTATTTATTCCGTTTGCTAGCATTTCTATAGATTGGAATAAGTTAAAGAATATTAATGGTTCAAAAGCATTTAACTCTAGCTGTCCAGCTTCTGCAGCCATAGTTATAGCCACATCGTTACCTATAATCTTAAATGCTACTTGACTCATGACTTCTGGGATAACAGGGTTAACTTTTCCAGGCATTATAGATGAACCGTTTTGCTTTGGAGGAAGATTGATTTCTCCAAAACCAGTTTTTGGTCCAGATGACATAAGCCTTAAATCATTTGAAATCTTAGACAAGTTAACTGCACAAGTTTTAATAGCTGAAGATACAGATACAAAGCAATCTAAGTTCTGGGTTGAATCTATTAAATCCTCAGCTTGGTGTAAATCAAATCCTGTAACTACACTTAGATTAGGTACTACTCTGTCAAAATACTCATCATCGGCATTGATACCTGTACCTATTGCAGTACCACCTAAATTTACTATTTTAAGTTCCTCTTGTACCTTTATAAGTCTAGTAATGTCTCTTTTTATAACTGAACTATAGGCTCTAAACTCCTGGCCTAATCTAATAGGTACTGCATCCTGCATTTGAGTTCTTCCCATTTTAATTACATCATTAAATTCCAATGATTTTTCCAAGAGAGCAGCGTGAAGCTTTTCTAACTCTCTAATAACTTTAGGAAGTAACTTCAAAATAGTAATTTTACCTGCTGTAGGTATTACATCATTTGTAGATTGTCCCATGTTTACATGGTCATTTGGGTGAACAAAATTATAAACTCCCTTTTCTCCTCCAAGTATTTCATTGGCTCTATTTGCAATGACTTCATTCATATTCATATTGGCAGATGTGCCTGCTCCGCCTTGAATAGGGTCTACAATGAACTGGTCATAAAAATTTCCTATAAGTATTTCATCACATGCTTGGACTATTGCACTTTCAATTTTTTTAGACAAAAGTCCTACTTCTCTATTTGTTATAGCTGACGCTTTTTTTACAAGCGCAAGGCTGTTTATAAATTCCTTATGCATTTTAAGGCCAGTTATATTAAAGTTTTCTGCTGCTCTTAGGGTTTGTACTCCGTAGTATGCTTCTTTAGGAACTTGTTTTGTGCCTATTGAATCACTTTCCTCTCTAAAACCTGAGAAACTGTCTGTTGAACTCATATATTTATCCTCCTTAGATGATGATTAATATTAAAGCAAAGGTTTTTAGTATATGTAAAAAATTACATAATTAAATGTCCAGATTTAGGATTGACCTATCTGAACTAAATAAAAAACAAGTATAAAATCCTGTTTTACTTATAATGTGAAACTTTTTTCAAGCTCATTATACTCTCTTTACATAGAATAATCAACATTAGGTAATTGTTGTTATTAGTTTATACTTATTGAGCAATTGAAATTTGAGCTTTATGGGAACATGCACCATTTTTTCATATATAAAGAATATTTAATAAATTACTTTTTGTTCAAATAGCTTATTAAATTGACAAAATGTCATATGAAGTATACTATGTAATAATGTTGTAAAAACCTTTTTGTCTATTAAAGAAGGAATTTTGAATCTCTCATAGAATCAAGAATATAATTAGCTAATTACTAAATATTAAAAGAGGTGACTATAGTGCGAGAAATAGATGTAAATATTATACAAAAAATGGTGAAGGAGAAATGTATTTCTTCTAATTTGATTATAGATGAAGATATAATGAAAGCTTTTGTAGATGTAAAAAATAGAGAAGTCTCACCTGTTGGGAATATGGTATTAGATATGTTAATAAAGAATGCAGAAATAGCCAAAGAGGAAGAGATACCACTTTGTCAAGACACAGGTATGGTAGTAGCATTTGTAGAAGTTGGTCAGGAAGTTCATTTTATAAATGGAAGTATAACTGATGCCATAAATAAAGGCGTAGTAGATGGATATAGAGAAGGTTATTTAAGAAAATCAGTAGTTGAAGACCCACTTATAAGAAATAATACAAAAGATAATTCTCCAGCTGTTATTTATTATAATATAGTACCTGGAGATAAGGTTAAAATTGAGCTTATGTTCAAAGGCTTTGGCAGTGAAAATATGAGTCAAATAAAAATGTTAAAACCTTCTGATGGAGAAGAGGGAATAGTTGATTTTGTTATAAAAGTAGTAAAAGATGCTGGACCTAATCCTTGTCCACCAATAATAGTGGGAGTAGGTATAGGAGGCACAATGGACAAGGCTGCTAACTTAGCGAAATATTCATTAATGAGACCAATAGGTTCTAGGAATAAACTAGAACATATAGCAAAACTAGAAGAAAGATTACTAGAAAAGATAAACACATTAGGCATAGGACCTCAAGGATTAGGAGGAACCACTACTGCATTAGATGTTCATGTAGAAGTTTACCCTACACATATTGCGGGACTTCCAGTAGCAGTAAATATAAATTGCCATTCTTCAAGACACAGTACGATAATTTTATAGACTATATTAGACGAGGGGTGAGAAAATGACTGTAAAAGCAATAACAGCTCCGCTTACAAAAGAAATTTTGAGAGAGCTTAAGGCAGGAGATATAGTATCCTTAACTGGAACAATCTATACAGGAAGAGATGCAGCACATAAACGTCTTATGGAGGCAATAAAAAATAAGGAGAAGTTGCCCTTTGACATAAAAAATGCAGTGATTTTTTATGTTGGACCAACTCCTGCAAAGCCTGGAAAAGTAATAGGATCAGCAGGACCAACTACTAGTAGTAGAATGGACTCTATGACTGTACCGCTGTTAGAATTAGGACTATCAGGTATGATAGGGAAAGGCTTAAGAAGTAATGAAGTAATAGAAGCCATGAAAAAAAATGGGGCAGTGTATTTTGCAGCTGTAGGAGGAGCAGGCGCATTGATATCAAATTCTATTAAAAAATCTGAAATAATAGCTTATGAAGACTTGGGTACAGAAGCCATAAGAAGGCTAGAAGTAGAAAACATGCCTTTAATAGTATGTATAGATTCACAAGGAAATAATTTATATGACAATATCAGATAGTTTAGGAGGGCTTAATATGAAAGACTATTATCAATTAGCATTACAGGTACATAAAGAAAATAAGGGTAAAGTAAGTATTAAAAGTAAAGTAAAGGTAGAAAATAAAGATGATTTATCTATAGCGTATACACCAGGAGTAGCGGAACCATGTAAGGAAATTGCAAAGGATAAGGAAAAAGTATATGATTATACATTAAAAAGCAATTCAGTCGCAGTAGTAAGTGATGGAACTGCAGTGTTAGGATTAGGAGATATAGGACCACATGCTGCAATCCCTGTAATGGAAGGTAAATCAATACTGTTTAAGACCTATGCAGATGTAGATGCATTTCCAATATGCTTAAATACAACAGATGTAGAAGAAATAATTAGGACAGTAAAACTACTGGAGCCTGTATTTGGTGGAATAAACCTAGAAGATATAGCAGCACCAAAATGTTTTGAAATAGAAAAAAGATTAGATGAAGAGTTGGATATACCAGTTTTCCATGATGATCAACATGGAACAGCTATAGTAGTATTAGCAGGATTGATAAATGGATTAAAGCTGGCAAGAAAAGAATTTAAGGACTTGGAAGTAGTAATAAATGGAGCAGGGGCAGCAGGGATAGCAATTGCAAAACTCTTATTAAAAGTTGGTGTTAAAGATGTAATTCTATGTGACAGAAAGGGAGCCATATCTAAAGATAGGCAAGACTTAAATTCTATAAAAAGAGAAATGGCAGAAATAACAAATAAAAATGGACAGAACGGCGAACTAAAGGATGTGATAGTGAATAAAAATGTATTCATAGGAGTATCTTCAGCAAATTGTCTAACTAAAGACATGGTAAGGTCAATGGGAGAAAAACCTATGATTTTTGCTATGGCTAATCCAGTACCTGAGATTATGCCAGAGGATGCAAAAGAAGCAGGTGCGTTTATAGTAGGAACAGGTAGATCAGATTTTCCTAATCAAATAAACAATGTATTGGCATTTCCAGGGATATTTAGAGGTGCACTAGACGTAAGAGCAAGTAAGATAACTGAAAATATGAAGATACAGGCAGCATATGCTATAGCAAGTGTAGTTAATGAAAGTGAGTTAAGCGTTGATATGATAATACCTAGCCCATTTAATACAGAAGTTGCTAAAAAAGTTGCAGACGCAGTCAGAAAAGCAGCTATTGAAGATGGAGTTGCTAGAATATAAGGGGGGATTTAATGAAGCTTATTTCTTGGAATGTAAATGGGCTTAGAGCTTGTGTGAATAAGGGTTTCTTAGATTATTTCAAAGAAGTGGATGCTGATATATTTTGCATTCAGGAGACTAAGCTACAAGAAGGACAGATTCAGCTAGAATTAGATGGATATTATCAATATTGGAACTATGCAGTTAAAAAAGGCTACTCTGGAACAGCAGTTTTTACTAAAAAGAAACCTTTATCTGTAAAATACGGATTAGACATTGAAGAGCATGACCAAGAAGGTAGATTAATAACCTTAGAATTTGAAGAATTTTACTTGGTTAATGTATATACTCCAAACTCTCAAAGAGAGTTAGCTAGACTAGATTATAGGATGACATGGGAAGATGATTTTAGAAGATATTTAAAGGATTTAGATTCTAAAAAGCCTGTTGTTTTATGTGGAGATTTAAATGTAGCTCATAAAGAAATAGATTTGAAGAATCCAGAATCCAATAGAAAGAATGCTGGTTTTACAGACGAAGAAAGGGCAAAGATGACTGAACTATTAAACAGTGGTTTTATAGATACTTTCAGATATTTTTATCCAGATAAAGAAGATGCTTATACTTGGTGGTCATATATGGGTAAGGCAAGAGAGAGAAATGTGGGTTGGAGAATCGATTACTTTATAGTATCTGAAAGATTAAAAGATAAAATAAAGGATGCACAAATCCACTCAGATATAATGGGTAGTGACCACTGTCCAGTAATATTAGAGACTTATTTTTAATTAATTAAGCATTATGATAAAGGCCTTGATTGAATAATATGTTCAATCAAGGCCTTTATGCAGATATTCGAATTTATTTTATTTATTAATCTTACTATTTGTAGAACACATGGTTTCCGATACGTCCTACATATGTCTTGTTATTTACAATCCATTTACCTTCTGATTTATCAGGATTGAAAAAATAAGTTGAATTTCCCATTGGTTTCACACCATTTAGGGCATCTTTTGCAGCTTGTATACTTTCTGCTGATGGAGTATTATATATAGTTCCATCTGCTACAGGGCTAAATTGAGGAATACCTTTGTAATATTCAAATATTACGCTTTTTATTGTATTAGGAAATTCATTTGAAGCAACTCTATTTAGTATAACACTTCCTACAGCAACCTTTCCTTTATAAGGTTCTCCGCCAGCTTCTGCATTGATAATTCTTGAAAGCCAGTACATATCTTCTGTTACTGTGCTGCTTTCTGAGCTTGTCCCACGTGATACTAAAGTACTAGCTTTAGTACCATATAATAAAGATTGAGTTTGTGGGCCTGCTATTCCATCAATGAGTATTTTATTAGCTTTTTGAAAAGCAATCACTGCATTTTCAGTTTTTGGCCCAAATATGCCATCAACTTTACCAGCCCAAAATCCTTGATTATTTAAAGCTTGCTGTAATTTAGATACCTCAGTACCTCTACTTCCAAACTTTAATATAACATAAGAATCTGTGTTACTTTCAGCAGCAAAAACACTAGTTATGTTCAGTAAGATTAATACTAATACTAAAATTGATGCAACTATCCTTTTTTTATTTATTTTCATTGAAAACACTCCTTCCTTTTTGCTTCCGAAGTTAGCTGACGGGTTCGGGACAGAAGGCTCCCTACCATAAAAATAATGGATTAACCCCATTTATTGGGTCCTCCGTACCTAGAAATCTAGGATTCAGCAGACAGTGTTTTTGCATAGTGACTATTATATAGGTCCAGAAATATTATGTCAACCAAATTTTGAGTTTTTAAATAAATTACCAATATATCCATATTAATCTAAAAATTCTGTTATCATAGAAGCGATAGCTGATTTATATAATTGATATAAGAAAACTAATTCTAGCGTTTAAACGAGTATATTAATTTAAAAGGGGTATAAGTTATATGGTATCAGTTAGAAAGAGGAACAATAGTATAAAAAATATATTACTGATAGCAGTAATTTTAATTATTCATTTTCTTATAATAAATGAAAAGGAAAACCATAGATATAATAAAGGGACTATAGAAGTGCAAACTTTGTCAACTAAAAATAGTTCTTCTTTTAATACTCCAGAGGAACAACTCGGCAAAAAAAGAGATGAAATAGAAGATAGTATACCTGTTTTTAAATACAGTAGTTTATCTGACGATGTGAAAGAAAGAATAGTAGGTGTATCTTGGAGGGAAAACAGCCCTGTGAAACTAGAAGAGCTTTCTTATATTAATGTTACATATTGGGGATTTGACGATAAAGAGCATATAGGAGAGATGATAGTTAATAAAGAATTGGCTCAAGAGGTTATAGAAATATTCAAAGAGCTTTATGAGGCAAAGTATCCAATAGAGAAGATTAAACTCATTGATGAGTATAATGCTGATGATAGTTTATCAATGGCAGATAATAATACTTCTGCATTTTGTTTTAGAGAGGTAACTGGGCAAAAAGGCGTTTTTTCGCAACATAGCTATGGTGTGGCTATAGATATAAATCCCATACAAAACTCTTATGTAAAAGGGGATGTAGTACTTCCAGAGGAAGGAATAGAATACTTAGATAGAACTAACATAAGAAAAGGCATGATAACTGTAGGAGATCCATGCTATAATGCTTTTAAAAGTAGAGGATGGACTTGGGGAGGAGAATGGAATAGTCTAAAAGATTATCAACACTTTGAAAAAGAAATTTAAATCTATGATTTTAAATTAAAATCATTTATAATATCATAAGTAGATATTTTTACAAATAAAAAGAACTTATTGGATTAGGAGTTTTGCAATGGAGAAACATTTTTTTAATTGGCAAGAACATACTTTCGAAAATGGTTTGAAGGTAATTACGATAAAAAAGGATACTGAGCTTAGCTCTATACATTTAGGAGTTAAAGTGGGAGCTGTTTACGAAAATGAAAATGAAAAGGGAATATGTCATCTTATAGAACATATGTTATTTAAAGGCACAAAGACGCGGACAAATGTTGACATAGATCAAGCACTAGAGGATAGAGCAGGTTCATATAACGCTTATACAACATATACATCTACAGTATTTTCTATTACAGCTCTTTCTGAAGAATTAGAAGCTTCTATGGAAATACTTTCAGATATTATTAGAAACCCTATATTTCCTATAGAAGAAATAGAGAAAGAAAGAGGAGTAATACTAGCTGAATTTAGAAATAGCTATGATGATGTGGAACATTACAGCTTTAATAAAGTGAACAGTATAGGATTTGAAAAAAGTCCATTAAAGTATGATATTCTAGGGAAAGAAAGTGTTATAAAAAACATAACTAGAGATGAAATAGTTTCATTTTACAATAAATACTATATTCCTAACAACACTATTCTAAGTATAGTATCACCATTGGACCATAAAGAAGTTCTAGAGAAAGTAAAGACATACTTTAATAGCTGGCAAAGAAAAGAGCTTAAAAAGTATGATATTATAGTCGAAAGAAACCGCAATATAGAAGTTGTTTCGCACAGAAAGGAGATAGAGCAAAATACTATTGTATATCTCTATACATTTTATAATCTTACGAGAGATGAAGAACTTGCTTTAGAGATATTGAACCATAAGCTAGGAGAAAGTGCTAATTCGATTCTTTTTAGAGCCTTAAGAGAAGATAAGGGACTAGCTTATGATATATATTCAGAAATAGACTTTACTGATTATATAAAGACTCTATATATATATTGTTCAGCATCTGAAGATGATATCTATGAGGCAAAAAAAATTATAGATAGCTGCATAGATGATATAGTAAATAAACATAAGACTATTGATGAAAAAAATATAAATTTAATGAAAAAGGTAATGAAAACAGGAATAGCTTCAATTCTTGAAGATTCCGAAGGGCTATGCAACTATGTACTCCACCAAAAGCTAATGAACAAAAAGGTGGATGAATTTTCAGAGGAATTAGAAGCACTAGATAATATTAAAGTAGAAGATGTATATAAAGTTGCAGAAAAGGTCCTAGTAAATCCTACTATTCATATACTAGTTAATAAAATTTAAACTGTATTCTTGTGAAATAAAGTTGGGCTGATTTTATATCAGCCCATTTAAAGACTTTTTGCTACTAGTTCTGCTATCTGTACTGCATTTGTTGCAGCACCTTTTCGAATATTATCAGCTACTACCCACATGTTTAATCCATTTTCAACGCTAAAATCTCTTCTAATTCTACCTACATATACTTCATCAGTCCCATCTGCAGTTATTGGCATAGGATATGTGTTGTTCATTATATCATCCTGTACTATTAGTCCTTTTGTTTCATTTAATATTTTATATACTTCATCTATTTCAAATGGTTTTTCAAACTCTAGATTTACCGAAACACTATGACAATTTTTAACAGGAATTCTAACAGTTGTTGCAGTTATTCGAATAGTACGATCATTTAATATTTTTTTTGTTTCTTCTATCATTTTGATTTCTTCCTTCGTATAACCATTTTCCATAAAAATGTCTATGTGTGGAATACAATTAAACGCAATAGGATGAGGATACTTTTTATTTGGTAGAGATTTTAGTCCATTTTCTAGGTCGGAAATTCCACCCATGCCTGAGCCAGAAACAGCTTGATAAGTAGAATAAACTATTCTTTTTATTTTATAAGCATCGTGTAATGGTTTTAAAGGTATTACTACTTGGATAGTTGAACAATTTGGATTTGATATAATACCATTGTGCCATTCTATGTCTTGAGGATTTACTTCAGGTACAATAAGTGGTACATCTTTTTCCATTCTCCAAGCACTACTATTATCTATGACAACTATGCCTTTTTCTTTTGCTATTGGTGCGTATTTTTTGCTTATGTCTCCACCTGCTGAAAAAAGTGCAATATCTATATCACGATCGAAGGAGCTTTCATTTAATTCTTCTACAATGTATTTCTTATGCTTAAAAGTCAATTTAGTGCCTTTAGATTTTGATGATGCAAATAAATATAAATTGCTTATTGGAAAGTTTCTTTCTTCTAGTATTTCAATGATTTTTCTACCTACCATTCCAGTAGCTCCAACAATAGCTATGTTTAGTTTATTCAATTAGGCTCCACCTCCCAAAAAATTAATCACTTTGAGTTGAACTAAAGAGAGGACCTATGAGGTCCTCTCTTTGTAACAAATAGACAAGTTCTACTATAGAGGCTATATAAAAGAACTTTCCATAAAGAGTTACAAGCAAAGCTTCTTTTATTATACTGTTTTAATAAAAAATTTTCAAAGATTATAGAGACTATTTTAGTACTTACCAAATCCTCCACCAAATAGGAAGAAAATGACTAGTATTATTAGTATAATAAGTATTAGACTATCATTAGACCCACCTAATAATCCACTTAACATGCTTTTATTTTCAGTCATATAGTTAACCTCCTAAATAAGATAAATTTATGTAATATTATCTTATGTAAAAGTTTTTTTTTTGTGCAAATAATATTTAATACTTTCGTATGCAAATTATTTATGGTAAGATTGTAATAATAAAAATTATGAGACTTTTTATTTTACAACATGTAAATTATTTATAGTATAGGGAGGAGGAATAAAAAATGGATTTGCTAAAGAAAAAGATATTAGAAGAGGGGAGCGTAGAGGAAGGAGATATTTTAAAAGTTGATAGCTTCCTTAATCATCAATTAGATATTGCTTTTTTAAATGAAATTGGTAAAGAGTTTAAAAGATTATTTAGTGATAAAAAAATTACTAAAATATTAACCCTTGAAACGTCTGGAATTGCTATAGCAAGCATAACTGCACAATATTTTAATGTTCCTGTGGTGTTTGCTAAAAAAATCGCTACAAAAAACCTCGATAAAGAAACCTATGAAAGTGATGTTTACTCCTATACTAAAAGGAGGACATATAAGATAAAGGTTTCTAAAAAATATATAAAGCCTGATGATCATATTCTTATAATAGATGATTTTTTAGCCAATGCTCAAGCTGCATTGGGACTTATTGATATTATAAATCAAGGATCAGCAACATTAGAAGGTATAGGTATAGTTATTGAAAAGGGGTTCCAAGATGGTGGGAAGCTTCTGAGAGAACGAGGGATTAATCTTAAATCTTTAGTTATAATTGATTCTTTAGAGGATGGAAAAATTACATTTAGATAAAATAAAATATCAGAGAATTTTCTCTGATTTTTTTAGATTATATTATATTTTTTAAACTATAGAATCACTTTTTGAAGCAAAAAATTGCATATATTAAGTTTTATATTTTCATAAGCTTATTGCATATAATAACTTTTGTTGATTTATTTAATTGCTAAGTAGTATAATATTTTTAGAGATTGTAAATGTGCCTGATATTTAATAATTAAATATATGCTTCTGTACAGTGGGAATAATAAGGCAGGGGAGAGATATTATGTTTTCTTACTGGGAAAAACTTTTGATACCATATGAACAAGCTGTAGAAGAGCTTAAAGTCAAATTTAAGGGAATAAGAAATGAGTATAGAAGACTTGATGAGTATTCTCCTATAGAATTTGTAACTGGTAGGGTAAAAACTATTTCTAGCATTATAGACAAGGCTAGGAGGAGAAATATACCTCTTGAGAGAGTTGAAGAAGAAATTGAAGATATAGCAGGTATACGTATTATGTGCCAGTTAGTAGATGATATAGAAAAAGTAGTGAATCTTATAAGAAGCAGAGATGGTAAGGATTTAAAAATAGTTGAAGAAAGAGATTACATAACTAATATAAAAGAAAGTGGATATAGAAGCTATCATATTATTATCAAATATAAAGTTTATACTGTATTTGGTGAGAAGGAAATACTAGCAGAGATACAAATAAGGACACTAGCTATGAACTTTTGGGCTACTATTGAGCATTCTCTTAATTATAAATTTTCTAGGAATATACCAGATGAAATTAAGCAGCGTTTAAAAAATGCTGCAGAGGCAGCATTTTTACTTGATAAAGAAATGTCCGAGATAAAAGATGAAATTACAGATGCTCAAGAAATTTTTCAACTAAAATCATCATTGATCGTAGACATACTGAAAAAGATACAAAATCTTTATTTTACTGGAAAGATTAAAGAAATTGAAGGTATTCAGGAAAGATTCCTTGTATTACAGGAGCATGGTAGTATAGCTGAATTGAGAGAGTTTAGCAAAGAACTAGAAGATATGATGTAACTCCTATTTGAGGTTTAATATTTTGTTTTTAGGGTAATATAAGTACAAAATATTAAACTGGGGGAGAGTTAAATGGATAAAATTGAAAAAAATTTTAAATATTTTTTAGATAAGTATGAGGACATATACAAAGCATATGAAAATTATGGACAAATGGTACATAATCATGGAGGACCTCTTGATGAAAAAACACGTTGGCTAATAAAGGTTGCAGTTTCAGCAGCTTGCCAGCATCATTACTCAGTTAGGACTCATATTAGAAAAGCTTTAAAGAGCGGATGTACAAGGGATGAAATCGAGCATGCAATTATGCTAGTAGCGCCAACAGCTGGTTTTCCTTCATTTATGGAAGCCCTTATGTGTCTAAGAGAAGAACTAGATGGAGATGCACTATAAGAAAAGCTTCTATCAAAGAATTAAAAAATAAAGGAAGCTTTTCCTAAGGCTCACTACGCAAAGTCTTCATAATAAATATTATATTAAGTGAGGACTTTCCTATTTAATATAAAAAACGGCTAATTTTAGCCGTTTTTTATATTAATATAGTTAATCATGTTCGTAGCAAATTCCTCAACTTTTTTCTCAATATCTGGCAATTTGAAAATGTCACCTTTATCATTTGCAGTAGCCATAAGGGCAAAATATGGTGGCAGTCTGAAAGTCTTATTAATATTTAAGGCACTGATTAACTGCTTTGCCACTGAATCACTTCCGGAATTTCCTGAAACTATAATACTATAAAAGCTTTTGTCATAAAACTTTGTTTTTCTGAAAAGAGCAGTTAACCGATTAATTACTGCAGATAGATTTGCAGATATGGCATCATTATAATTGGGACAAATCCATACTATGATGTCTGAATCAAGTATTGCTGGATATACTTCTTCTACCATAATACCTCCATAAAAACAGCTAGTTTGCTGACCATAATGCTTACAGATTTTATAGGAACATCCAATACAGTCCTTTACAGTACCATTTTCGATATGTATTTCATTGATTGGAAAATCTATTAGATGTTTTTTTACCATATCCCATAATGCTAAGGTATTTGATGTTTCTCTATTACTTGCATGTAGAACTAGTATATTTGCATTGTGGTGGTCTAAGAAATCATAATTTTTTAGTCTTAAACTTAGCTCTTTACAACTTTCGATACACACTTCCATTAATGGTTTTTTAATAACTTTTTGCATTGTCAAGAAGTTTCTTAAGGATCCTGTTGCTTCTACTAAAGGTCTTCCCGGAAATTTGAGACCTAATTGATTAGTTAAAAAAATTAAATTTTGAGCTGCAGTTTTAGTATATAGTTCAGTATTGCTATGTATTAAGATACTTCCTACAGAGCCATATAGGCAATCTTTTCCTCTATCATATATTTTAGTGAGAATTTTATCTAATCCCAAATTGATACCAGCATCATTAAGTTCTACGGCAAATACTATTTTTTTATTTTTTAAATCGGGAATATTATATTCGTTTTCAATTGTGATGGTATGCCAACCTTCAGTTACTGCATTTATCATTTTTTGTAGCACATCTGAAGGCTTTTCAGGCATTATTAAGTAAAGTTCTTTCATATTATATTCGCCAACCTTTGATATGTTTTTTCCAATTTTGCATATAGAGGTTGAGGTAAGTTTAAGCGTTCAAGTTCTGTGCCAGAAGGAGTCAATCTATTTTTTGCTCCCATATATACTCCGCCAATAAATGTAGCGCTGTAGTGCCATTCTCCCTTTATGGTGTTTATAATAGATAAAGCACCAGAAGAGAGTGCAGGAGCTATATAAGGCTTATATCCAACTTTTCTTACTTCTAAATTTGCATTCAATGCTTTTTCAGTTAAATACTGAGACAGCTCTTCATTATAATTCTCTATACTATTAGCTATCACAAGTCCTTGACCATGGGGACCAAAAGCTCTTCCTTCTCTTATATATGATGTTGTATTGGGATTTTTAGATGCATAGTATGCTGCACGGGCATTCATTACACCTAGTCCATAACCTCTTATTTGTTCTGGAGATAGTCCATTATAATCTATGTTTCCTTGAAGATTTTTATTACTTTCTATGAGAGCTACTTTACACAGCAAATCTACAGGATCAGATACTACAGCAAATATGCCCTTAAAATTATTTTCTCTAGCCATAATAGCATAATCCTTTATTATCTTAGAATTACTTTCAAATTGATAAAGTCTCACGTCAGTGATTTTTTCACCAACTTTAGGAACATTTTTAGAAGCACAGAATACAAACATATGACAGTTAAATAAATCTTCTTTTTCAATGCCTCTTACAATAGGGTAGTCTTCACTACTAAAAGGATCTAGTATTTGATTTGCTTCTAGCTCCCATCTAATTACAGATTCCTTTGAATTAGAATATATACCGATTTCAGATATATATTTTCCGCCCATTAGTCTAAGACCTGTCAAAAGGGTACCTCCTACATCTCCAAGGCCTACTATATTTATCCTCCATTTAGTTGGGAGGCTAATATCTAATATATCTCTCCAATTCTTATAATTTGTGTTTACAGCCATTACATTTTTCATACGGATTTTGTTAAGTATCCATTCTTGTATTTTATAATCTTTTTCTTCTGGTTTTAAAAGTAAATTTAAATCTTCCTTTTGTAAATACAATAATGAAGGGTCTGAAACAGAAAAACTTTTTCTTGAAGCTTCTGGGGCTAAATCTGTAAGAAAATATATTAACCCTTTTTCTTTTATTGCATCATTTTCAGAAATTTCAACAAGTTCATGGTGCTTTTTAAAAGAAAATGCAATTTTATTTCCTACTTTATAAAAGAACATTAAATCCCTCCTTAGTAGGACACTATATCCTTAATTCTATTTAGTTTATCAATATCATTTTTTAGATATTCAGAAGGTTTAATATTTAAGTCATATTCTATATTTTTGCCTAATTCAGGACATCTAGGATATATAAAGACTTCACCTAAATGCTTAAGTGTAAAATTCCTTTCTTCAGCTAAGAGGTATTCTCTTTCAATAGTTTGAAGAATATCTATAGAGTTTAATATACAAGTTTCCGATAAATTGACAATTGCTTCCCTTGTAGTGTTCTTAATGAATTTTGGAAACATATAAGGCATTATTAAGTTAATAGATGGGATCATATATCTTCTGGGTTCTTCTCCTGTATTTACTGAATCTCCTCCCATAAAAGGATAGAGTAAACTTTCATTAAACCATACCCTAAGGTTTGGAATGAAGTATGCAGAGTCAACCTTAGTTCCATTGACATCCATAAGCTCTTTTCCTCTACCAGAAAGTATACCTACTATAGTCTTTTCTACTGTTATACCTTCTCTTTTTAAAAGAGGACTAATAGCTTTCATTCTATAGCCTTTATGAAGTAAATCATCAATTAAAATAACGGGTCGATTAAAGGAACGTAATAATTTAATTTGATTTTCTAAGCTCATATGATATTGAGAAGGTACTATAGTTGAGCTTTTCAAATCTTGTTCAAATCTTTTTTCAGTATGCAGCGATTTAGTAATAGTATTAGGTACTATAGTTCCTTTTAATATGGATCCAAAAGGCACACACATGAAACCGCCTAAAACTTTAGGCTCCATTTCTTGAGTAGGTACTACATTAGTCTCACATATCTTGTGGACTAGCTTTTTATGCAAGATTTCTAAATCAAATGACAATACTAAGTTGCCGGGGTAGAGTTTTGTTAAAGCTAACTGCAGTTTTTTTCTAGCTTTATTAATTGAAGAAATAACATTAGAATTACTTTTGAAAGGTTCTTTAATAATAGTTTCAATATCTAGATTTAATGTACAAGGATTAGTCATATTCACAGCATAAATAGAGTTTTTTTCATAACTGAAAGGCACTGCTTTGAAACCTTGTAGTTCTAAAATTTCATATATTTCTTTTGGTTCATAACTGTCTATATAGTTTCTGAAAATTGCATAAGTGTAGTCTTTAGCTAAGCAAAATGCAAGAGTTTCAGTAAGCAAAATTTGATTCAAGTTGCTGAACTTTGATGATCTATTAATATATATACCATCTATAAGGATAACTCTCCCTATGGCATTTTGCCTGATGTATTCAGAGATATTGTGATCTTCGAATTCGTTGTAAAACATACCTGATCTTATCCAATGGAACATAGAGAATCCTAATATTTTTCCATTATTACTAGTATCTTTGACTAGCATAATTTTAGGATTAATTTTTGATCTTATATTACATATTTTTATATAGGCATTTTCATCACTATGAAAAAAGGTTTCACATAGCTTTGATATTAAAGAATCACTTATATTTTCAACTATTTCAATATTCAATGGAGTAGTTTGAACTAAAGTTTTATACTGAGGTTCTTTTCTATACACACCATATTCATATATATATTTTTGAGCTAATGGATCTACTAACTGAGAAATATCTCTATTTTCATCTATATATGTTCTAATTTGAGTAGAACTTATATCCTCATATTGTGGAGGTAGAGAAAGTCTTATTACTTCTCCATTAATGTTTTTTATCGCATTCTCTAATTCTTTATCATCATTACTTGTATATATCTGGCTTCTCCTATCAAAGATAATATGTGGAAAGTTATGTATTGAGTTTTTGCTTTTTTCATTTTTATAGGAAGAAGCATTAAGAATTACATCACTTCCAACAACTATATATACATTAGAGTTAGGGAAACATCCTTTTAATACTTCTAAATCATTATTATTAGCAATATTTATTTGAATATCTTCAGGGAATATGTATATTCCAAATTCGTCTGCCATGGACATATTTATAATCTCACGTCTAAGTAAATTTGGCTGAGTTCTTTTTGACCAAGAGAATTCATCAACTGCAAGATAGACTTCAAAGCCTAAATTTCTTATAGCCTTTGCAATTTCCTTGTGACTAAGTGAAAAAGGATCGAAGGTACCAGGAAAAAAGGCTATCTTTGGATTATGCTTAATATTAAATTCTCCATATGAAAACATATAGTCTGAAATAAATCTATAAATATGATTTAATGCAGCTGAGTTATTTAGAAAAGTAAGCTTATCTTTATCTATTTTAACTAGCAAAGTGAGGATTTTCTTATAAATAAGCTTAAATATTTTACCCTTTTCTTCTAAAGGGAGCTCATTTGAGCCAAATATTTCTTTTCCTATTACTCTAAAGGCTTCATGGTTAATTTGATAATCATAGTTTGCTAGACCATTTAGTAAAATTCCTAATAATTTTTTTAGCCTCTGAGTATTTTTTTCTTCGTCCTCAATAAATCTTTCTTTATAATGGTGATAATTTGCAACAGTACTTCCTATAGTCCTTAACAAAAGAAAAGTAATTTGAGGACTAGACTGCTTAATTTTTTCAGTAAAATCGTCAATTATTTCATCTAGCTCTACAGGGTGTAAATATAAAAACATTTTCCCTAGGTAAGGTGGTATATATTTAGTAAACTGAAATCCCTGCATTTCAAGAGCGCGTAAAAGTTCAATACATACATCATTTCTTTCATCTAGTGATAAATGTGGAAATAGTTTAAGCAGTGCTTGACCTGCATGAGTTCTTACATTTTCAGTTGCACTTACTTTTATTAGATTGCAATAGTGCATGGCTGTATGAAGACCATTTTTTTCAGGGAACTTTAGTGCTACTTCAAGGAGAAAATCAATGGAAGATTTTTTAATAGCCCAGCTTGTTGCAGTTTTAAGGTTCTTAAGGAATACATCAGCAGTCTTTTCGTAGTCATTAATAAAGTTTCTTTCAAATGTCATTTTTATATTTTCTTCAAAGTCTAGGGCTTGAGATATCTTATATTTTAAATAGTTTACTGCAGGAATTTCAGAATAGTTAATACTGCTAGATAACTTAGAAATAATTTCACTAAAAATACTTTTGTCTGCTATTTGGGTAGATAAGTAATATATGCTTTCAAGAGCAGATAACTTTATATCGATATCGTAGCTATTAGACATCATTTTTACAAAGTTTAATACTTTATCTAACTCTAAATCGTCATAATCATTAAAAGGTATATGCTTTATAGTTTGCATCAGATAAAAAATAGCATTATCGTCATAACAATGGGCAGCCTCATAAAACTTAAAAAGAACATCTATATAGTTTCTTTTATTATTTATACTTGCGAATTTAAATAATGAAGCTATCATATCACCTAAACTATATCCAATCCATTTTCTATGAGTTTCTATTATTTTATGGTCTGGATTTAAGAACAAATCAATATATTTATCAAGAAGCTCACTGCTAGTTATGTCAGGAGATGCTATATTTACATCGCTAGGAACTTCCTTTCTATAAACTTCGTCGAATATGGCTATAAAATTTCCTATTAGTTGTGCGCACTGTTTTCTTACATCTTCTTCTCTATGAGTTAGAAAATCGTAAAGAAAATTTAGGGTTATTAATTTTTGCTTTTGAGTTAAAAAAGTAGAGTATTCTTCAAATATGTTTATGTAGCCGCGAAGCTTTTTCCAATCACTTTCACTTGCAATCATTTCTAAAATAGTATTTAAGGAAGCTTCGTTTCTAAATATGTTCATTACATGAATGTTGTGTTCAATAGCTTTATATTTAATATTTCTAACTACTTCTTCTCCTTGCATTAGAGAAACATGTCTTTTGATATTTTTTGCCTCTTTAATTTTATCTGGATTTACATTTACTCCAATATTTATAATGTAGTCCTCAAAGTCTTTTAATTTTGAATATACACGTTTATATCTTCTTTCCTTTGCTGCATCTACATTATCTAGTTTGTTTAAAATAATATCAAAGGATTCGCTAAGGGAGAAAATATGCATAGCTCTAGTGCCATCAGAAAATTCTTTATTTTTCACTCGGAAATCAGAATATATTAGTATTAGTGATTCTATAGGAAGATTTTCTAGCTCTAGGTCCCATGTAGAATGATATGTAGCTATATGACCAATATAAGGTATATTATGTTTTTTATACCATAAATCTGTATAATAATAATGCAAATATGGTACTCTTTCGTATTCGCTTCTACTGCATCCATATTTTCCTATATCGTGACCGGCTGCTGCACCAGATAATTTAACTAGATCAATAGGGAGTCCACAATTCTTAATTTGCCTTCCAATGAATAAGGCTAAAAAATGAACTCCACAAATATGGTCAAGAGTATTGTGATCGGTTAATTCCTGATGAAGTTTCATCATCTCATAAACGTAGCTATTCAAAAATATATTTTTAAATTGCCTATATTCAGCTAAGCTTGGTGAATTCTTTTCTTCTTCTGCATTAAGAAAGATTAAAGGATATTTACTTTGACAGCTATCAGTATTTATGTTTTTTTCAAATTCGCAAAATACCCTAAGAGCTTTTAAATAAAAAATTATGGCAGAATTGTATTTTGTTTCGATAGTTATATCAACTGCGTTAGGGAAGGATTTATATAAAGTAAATTGATAAACGTAATATAACCAATCATTAGGGATGGAATTGCCGCATATTTGCTTAAGTATATTCTCAAAAAGCTCAAAGACTGCCTTACAGCTATAATCTTTTTTTTCTACCATGTCGTTGATTTTGCTTGCAAAAGAAGTGCTTAACATACCTTCTCTAATAATGTTTTCATCTAAAAAGAGTTCTTTAATAAAGCTTTCATTCATTAATGAACTAATTAATTTTTTATGTATTTTTTCAGCTATAGAATTATGCATAATATTAAGCCTCCCACTAACAATGATTCCCAAATACTTTGTTTTTCTAATTTTACCACTTAATCTCAATATAGTAAAGGAATCATTTTATAAAAGCAGAAGGCTTAATGTATAGAAATAGCTGTACATATATTTTTATTTAAAGAGTTTAACTAACAGATTAAAGAAGTTTTAATAAGGCTATAGCAGATTATAAAGTAACTCTATTGCTATTTTCAATATTTAAATTAAAGCTTCCTACTCCCATATCTATTTCGATGCTTACTTTTGATAGAGAACTTTCATAGTTAGGGGATGTATACCAATCATTTACAACTTTCCAACCTAAGCTTTTAAGGTTACTTTGTTTAAGTCCACCATCTAATTTAATTCTAACACCTAACTCTTCTGGAACAGTTATGGTGATATTTGTAGCACCAGCATCAATATCTACATTTAGATTCTCTACATTATTGCCCAGCAAAATCTTTATGTCTCCAGCTCCAAAGTCTAAGTCAATATCATTTACTCTTATGTCTCTAAGGTCCATATTACCGCTTACTGCTCCAATATCTCCTTCAATGTTCCAAAATATATCTTTAGAAAGATGGAGACTTGCTTTATAATCCTTAGTTTCTCCTATATTAATTTTTTTTGTTTTTTCTTTAAAAATTATTTTTGCCTGCTGACCACTGTCGAAGTAGTCTATTTTCTTATCTATACGTGGATTCTCAATATATCCTTCAAGTAAGTTTGTACTGGAAAAAGAAGGAGTTATTTCTAAATCTGCAGCAGATAAAGTAAGGTCAAGTGTTGCTTTTTTTACCTTATTGTCAAGTTCGTAAGAAATATTAGCATCAGTATTAGAACTGTTGATATTAGAATTATTGTTATTATCATTAGAATTTACATTAGTGTTAATATTACTATTGTGGATAAAAGGTAGACCATAGTTGATATACTGCTGATAAAATCCATAAGTTATGATTATGACGAAAAAGCAAATCCATATTATAGTCTTTATAGCTTTTTTACTATTAAATACTATGGAAAATCCTACAGCTATTAATATTAATGGCCATAAATCCAAAAGGACATCAATTATGGACCATCTAATAAGGTCGAGATTGAAAAGAAGCAAGAATATTCCTATAAAAATTAAGACTACTCCTGAGATAATATTATTTTTATTCACGGTCTTTCTCCTTTCCACTAAATACTATATATAAACCAACTAGTATAAGTATGATTCCGCCAAAGTTTACAAAATCGAACCAGTGAAAAAATTTTTTAGCAAATACATATACTCCTAAACCTATTAAGGCTAATCCAAGTATTGTTTTGTTTCTTTCATCATTGTTTTTCGGACTGCTGTCGTAGTGAGTATATTCTGAAGAATAATTTTGATTATAAGCTTCTTCCTTACTTGAGTAACCGTAAGGAGCTTCTGGTATGATAATCATGCATATTATATATGCAACAATACCAATTGCTTTCGCAAAGAATAGTAAAACGCATACGAGTCTTACAATTACTGGATCGATATCAAAATATTCAGCTAGTCCACCACAAACTCCACCGATTATTTTATTTTCTTGGGAACGATAAAGTTGTTTACTCATTAAAATTCTCCTTTCTGATTAAGTTTTAGATGATGAAGGCTATAATAACATAGCATTAAATTAATATTATTGATATAAAGCTAAGACGTATAATTTTTTTATTTTACTTCATTATATGCAATAATTTTTCATAACTAATAAAGAAGGGGACTATATAAAAATTTTCTACTAGTGAATTGTAAGAAAAGTTTAAGACTTTTTATATTGCAGTGTTAGCTTTGCTTAAAATACTATAATTATGTGGAGTATAGTATGATTTTAAGGAAATAATTATTATAATATAATTATATTTAACATTATATTCATTAGAAAATGAAACTAAAATACTATTTACAATTAAGTATTTTATTTATTTTTAGTTTATGATAGTCTATAACCATATAAAGAATATACTTATGGTGGTGATTTAGTGTTTAATGTACTTTCATTAATATTTAGATATATCTTTATACTGTTAATTTATCTTTTTATGTTGGGAATAATTAGAATGATCTATTTAGATATTAAAAGCATGGGTGGTAGTATTAGTGATAGTACTACTTACTTGAAGTTATTAAATAGAAAAGATACACTTTCTTTTAAAGTAAAAGAAGTATATGTATTAGAAAAAGACGTCACAATAGGTAGAGCAGCACAAAACGACATTGTTTTGAGAGACCCATATATTTCTAAAAATCATGCTAAGATTACTATAGATGAAGGAGAATATTTTTTAGAGGACTTAGGAAGTGCAAATGGAACTTTTATAAATGATACAAGAATTTTCGATGTTGTTAAATTAAGGGATGGAGATAGGATCAGAATTGGGCAAGTAGAGTTCCTTTTTATTGAGGGAGATTAAGGAGTGTTTATAATGGTAATAAAAATTCTTAAGGCAAGATCTCCGCAGAGTCTTTTGATGCTGATAAATATATTGGCTTTGTTGCTTTTAATGACTTTTAACACTGAACTTGAAAAAAATACCATATACTTAGCCATAGGACTTATATTTACTATATTCATATCCAGTTTTGTGTTATATAAGATTTCTAGTGGAGATAATTATATTTTTCTAATTGTAACTATGTTAATCAGTATAGGAATTATTATGATTTACAGGATAAATCCAAATCTTGGTTTTAAGCAGGTTATGTGGTTTGGAATAGGGATGATGGTTTTTTTCATATCTTACTTTACAATAAAAAAAATGAAGAATCTAGATAAAATGCTTTATCTCTATTTAGGAATTTCATTTGTACTATTTTTGGCTACATTAATATTTGGTACAAAGAACAAAGGTGCTACGAATTGGATTATAATCTTCGGTTCTAGCTTCCAACCTTCAGAAGTTATAAAAATCTTATTTATATTTTCATTGGCTTCATACTATGTAAATAAAGAAAAATATAATAATAAGTTAATTTTTTTAGCTGCAGTTTATGCACATATTGGTTTTTTATTTATCCAGAGAGATTTAGGAACTGCAATGTTATTTTACCTATTATTTATGTCAATTCTATATGTCTATGAAGAAGATAGAAGACTTCTATTATATAACATAGCTGGAGCAGTAGTATTAGGTATGCTAGGATACTTTATGTTTAGCCATGTTAGAGTAAGAGTAGAAACCTGGTTAAATCCTTGGGAAGATATAGGAGGCAAAGGATATCAAATAACCCAGTCTTTATTTGCAATAGCTTCGGGAGGGTTCTTTGGAACAGGAATAGGACTAGGGCATCCAGAATTCATTCCAGAGGTTCATAATGATTTCATATTTTCAGCAATATGTGAAGAGATGGGAGTACTTACTGGTATAGCAGTAATATTCTTGTTCTTAATCATTGTATATAGAGGAGTAAAGATAACCCTTCAGCAACAGAACCAATTTTTTAGAATAATTGCATTAGGGATTACTTTAATGTTTGGGTATCAGGCATTTATTATTTTAGGAGGAGTAACTAAGATGATTCCTCTAACTGGTATTACTTTACCTTTTGTAAGCTACGGAGGTAGTTCATTAGTATCCAGCTTTGCAGCTCTTGGAATTTTACAAGTAGCCTCAGAAGAACTTGATATAGAACAGGAGGAGGAAGATGAACACAGAATCCAAGAGGATAATTAGACTACTTATTGCTTTATGTGGACTCTTTATTAGTTTAGTTATATATATCAGTTATTTTCAAATATTTATAGCTGATAAAATAGTATCAAATAGCTATAACAAAAGGCAATGGATAAATGAAGAAAATATTTTAAGAGGAGAAATTGCAGATAGAAGAGGGACTGTACTAGTAAAGAGTACTAAAGCAGATAATGGACAAATTAGAGAATACAAATATGGTCCAGTATACAGTCATATAATTGGATATAGTTCTAGAGAATATGGAAAATCTGGGATTGAAGCAACTTATAATAAAGAACTGCTGGATTTAAATGATTTAGATCCAATAGAAGATTTAAAAAACATATTGACTGATGGAGAATCTGTTGGAAACAATGTAGTATTGACAGTTGACCATAATATTCAAAGCTATGCATATAAATTATTTGGAAATAGAAAGGGCTCAGCTGTACTTATGAATCCTAAGACAGGAGAAATATATTCTATGATAAGCAGTCCTTCTTTTAATCCATCTACACTTAAGAAGGATTGGGAAGATATCATAGCAAATGAAGATAGTCCTTTGTTAAATAGGGCAACAATGGGTTTATATGCTCCTGGTTCAATATTTAAAATTATCACTGCTACAGCAGCTATAGAAAATGATGACACATCTGGAGTTTATGATTGTAAAGGATCTATAACCATAGATGGATATGTGCTTAAAGATTATAAAGGAGAAGCACATGGTAAAGTAGATTTAAGTGAAGCTTTAGCCAAGTCATGCAACGTAGCTTTTAGTCAAATTGGTCTAGAAGTAGGTGCTGATAAGCTTAGAGAAACAGCAGAAAGATATATGTTCAATGCAAATATACCTTTTGACCTAAAGACAGCTAAATCTATTTTCCCGGGAAAAGTTGATTCTGAACCAGAGTTAGGAGCTTCAGCAATTGGACAGGGGAAAGTTCTTGTAACTCCACTTAATATGGTAATGGTTGCGTCAGCTATAGGAAATCAAGGCGAAATGGTAAAACCTATTTTAGTAAGGGAGATAATCGACAGTAATAATAGAGTATTAAGAAAAAATAAGACTGAAGTGCTGTCAAGAGTAACTACCCCAGAAATAGCAGAACAGATAAAATCTATGATGATAGATGTTGTAGAAAAAGGTACAGGAAAAAATGCTAAAATAAAAAATATTCAAGTCGCAGGAAAAACTGGAACTGCAGAAAATGAAACAGGTAAGGAACATGCTTGGTTTATTGGCTTTGCACCAGCAGATGATCCCATAGTTGCAGTAGCTGTAGTAGTTGAAAGCAGCGGCAAAACTGGAGGGACTGAAGCAGCACCAATTGCTAGAGACCTGATGAAAAAAGCAATAGATATTCTGAGTAAATAGTATAAAGCTATAGACACTAATTTCAAATGTCTATAGCTTTTTTTATATAACTAATTAAGAAGGTTTTAGTAATTTTGCTTAAATTATGACAATGAGTTTCAAGTAGGCTGCAGAAATTTTTGATTTCCTAAAAACACTTACGTAGTACCTTAAGAAACAAACTTTATTTATTATGCTTATTCAAAATATTTTTTATAACAAAAGAAAAATATATTTAATGTATTTAAGAATATGTTTCTCATTTTTATAAGTATTTATAATATTTTGTTAAGACTTTTATTATGTTGATTTTACTTATTTACTGTAGCAACTAGCCATTATTTTAAATATATTAATAGTAGCAAAAGACAAGGGAGGTATGTGTAATGGCTTATTCAGAAAGAGAGCTGTTTGCAAGAGTTATAAAATGTGAAGCCGGCGGTGAAGGTGAGACAGGAATGAAAGCAGTAGCTACAGTAATAATGAATAGAGTTAATGTACCAGATGGCGAATATAGAAGAGTAGGCCAAGGGAGTTTAAGGAAGATAATAAATCAACAAGGTCAATTTGACTGTATGAGAAGTGTAATAGGAGGTAGAACGAATCCTCAAACTATTTGGGCTAATCCACCAGAAGAAATTCACTATCAGATAGCAGATTGGGCATTAGCAGGTAATAAACTTTGGAATATAGGAAAGTGTTTGTGGTATATGAATCCTTTTGTACCAAACTGCCCTCAAACATTTCCATACAATGGGTCAGGCACTTTTAATTCAAGAATAAGAAATCATTGTTTTTATGATCCAACACAACTTTATAGTAGCACTTAGAAAAAACTTTTATAAAAGATAATGGACTTTAATAGGTTGTACTTTTATTGTAGAGAATCAATTTGAGCTTTTGTTCGCTATAAAAAAGAGGAGGGTTATTAATGAAAAGACAGCAAAATGATGACAATAGTAGATACATGGTTCCTGCAACACCAGCAATACAGCCATCATTGCCTTGTTATGATAATAAAATGTATATGATGCCTCCATGTAATTTTGCACCACCTGGAACTGCATTTAATCCTATAGGTGTTCCGCCATGGGCTGTGCAGCCAAGTATGCCATCTACTGGGATGCCATCTACTCAGCCAGTTACACCTCCATCTACATCGATGCCTACTACAGGAACTACACCACAGCCAGCTCCTCCAGTTTTGAGAGGTAATGAGTATATTCAAGGTCAATTAAGGGAGTATATTGGAAAACCTGTTAAAATAGAATTTATACTCGGTACCAATATGTTTATAGATAGGGAAGGTATTCTTCTAGATGTGGGTATAGACCATGTTGTGTTAAGGGAAACCAGAACAGACGATATATTACTTGCTGACTTGTATTCTATTAAATTTGTAACTGTACTTTTATAGAAAATGTTTATAAATTATTTCATATAATAGTCAAAATATAAGTTAGAGAGATTCTTTGCTCTTGAGCGGTTAGAATGATATCTTATAGATTATCATTTTAAGCGTAAGTAAAGAATCTCTTTTAAATTTAAATAAGTAATATTTAATTTGAAAGATACTATACTAATAAATATATCTTGTAATGAAGAGATGTATTATGAGTTATAAGAAATCTTCCATAATTTATTAATGTTAACTTATAAGCTTTTCTTTTAAACTGGGAACTATAAAGATAGAGAAATTTTTAGATGTGAGGGGTAATATATGCAGATTATAGAACTATATTATGGAAAAGCTTTTAGAAGTATTTTAAAGGCAATAAATCCATTTAAAAAGACTATTATAAAGACTGAAGCGAAGGTACATAAATTTATAAATAACCAAGCCGTTGAGATTCTTAAAGAAAATGGATATATATATGAGTATCAGAAGATAAAAAAATATATAGATGTTGTAAATAAAGGTGCAGTATGGGCAGATCAAGATTTTAAAAGTATAAATCATTTTTATAATCTTACTAAAAAAAGGGGGTTATATGGTCATGGGAATGCATTAAAGCTGACTAAAAAATACTATGACATAGCAGTAAATAAGTATATGGAAAATGATATTGAAAATTCTATGTTTTATTTAGGTGCAAGTGTTCATATTATTCAAGATTTAACTATTCCCCAGCATGTAAATATAAGACTCTTAGATAATCACAGACAGTATGAAAATTTCGTAAAAATTGCATATAACAAAGTGAATGATTTTGTTACCCTAGATAAGCCCATAATATTCGATAATATGGAAGATTTTGTAAGATTTAATACAAAAGTAGCACTAAGAATTCATAAACAGTTCAAAGACATTAAGAATGATCAACTTAGATTTTATAAGGTGACTCGCTGTTCACTGCCATTAGCTCAAAGAACTAGTGCAGGTTGTATGATTATGTTTTTTAAGGATGTAGGTTAAAAATAATAATAGGTAAAGCTATAGTTTAACATTAACTAAAAAATGTGTAAATTTACAGTTTTATTATACTTAATCTTAATGTTTAACATTAACTTAATATAATGAACTAATATGGAAAATAATACAGAAAAAGTGTACAATATATGGGGAGGGATAATTATGGAGAATAATTCTAGGAAACCTAGAGAAAGAAAAGATATTGATACTAAGTATAAATGGGACTTAAGTACACTCTATGCAAATGATGAAATGTGGGAAGAAGACTCCAAGAAAGCAAAAGAACTTTCTAAGAAAATTAAAGAATATCAGGGGAAGCTTACTACTAATAGTATGATTTTGCTAGAAGTTCTAAAGTTACGAGATCAACTATCTAGAATTACAGAAAATATTTATACCTACGCAAAAATGAGACAAGACGAAGATACTAGAAATAGTACGTATCAAGCATTAACAGATAGAGCAACAGGATTAATGGTGGAAGTAGAAGAAAGTCTATCATTTATAGTACCTGAACTTCTTATGGTAGAAGAAGACAAAATAAAAAGCTATATAGAAGAGACAAAGGAATTAGAGATTTATGCTCATTATCTTGATAATATATTGAGAAGAAAAGCTCATACATTATCACCAAGAGAAGAAGCGATATTAGCTCAAACAGGAGATATAGCAACAGCTTCAGAGAATACTTTTGGTATGCTTAACAATGCTGATATTAAATTTCCTGTAATTAAAGATGAGAGTAACCAAGATATAGAAATTACACATGGAACTTTTATACCATTAATGGAAAGCAAAGATAGAAGAGTAAGACAAGATGCTTTTAAAGGTCTTTATAGTACTTATTACAATTTTAAAAATACTTTTGCTTCAACTTTAAGTGGAAACGTAAAGAAGAATATTTTTTATTCAAAACTTAGAAATTACAATAGTGCATTAGAGGCTTCATTAGATAAGGACAATATACCTACAGAAGTGTATCACAATTTAATTAAAACTGTAGGCGACAATTTAAGTTCTTTAAATAAATATGTTTCCTTAAGGAAAAAAGCACTAGGACTAGATGAACTTCATATGTACGATTTATATACTCCAATAGTAAAAGATGTTGATATGAAAATATCTTATGAGGAAGGACAGCAGATTGTATTAAAAGCTTTAGCAAGTCTTGGAGATGAGTATGTAAATATTGTAAGTGATGGATTAAATTCTAGATGGATAGATGTATATGAAAATAGAGGGAAGAGAAGTGGAGCTTATTCTTGGGGAACCTATGATTCAAACCCATTCATATTATTAAACTATCAAGACACATTAGATAATGTGTTTACATTAGCTCATGAGTTAGGACATTCTCTTCACAGCTATTATTCTAAAAAGAATCAGCCATATATATATGGAGGATATAGTATATTCCTAGCTGAAGTTGCATCCACTACAAATGAAGCTTTACTTATGGACTATTTGCTAAAAAATGTAAGGACACAAGAAGAAGAAATGTATCTTCTTAACCATTATTTAGAGCAATTCAGAGGAACAGTTTACCGACAAACTATGTTTGCTGAGTTTGAATTAGCAATACATAAACATGTAGAACAAGGAGGATCATTAACTGCTGATTGGCTGTGTGACAAGTATAAAGCTTTAAATGTTAAATATTATGGACCAGATATTGTTGTTGATGATGAAATTGCTATAGAATGGGCTAGAATTCCTCATTTTTATTACAACTTTTATGTATTTCAGTATGCTACAGGTTTTTCAGCTGCTACAGCACTATCACAGAAGATATTAGACGAAGGTGAACCTGCTATAGAAAAATATATAGGATTCTTAAAGAGTGGAAGCTCAGATTATCCAATAAATGTACTGAAAAAAGCAGGTGTTGATATGACTACGCCTGAACCAATAGAAAAAGCACTTAAACTATTTGGAGAGCTTGTAGATAAAATGGAAAAGCTAATTTAATGCAAAAGGGCTTTCTCAGTCTCTGAGAAAGCTTTTGTTTTGAATAAATTGACTTTAATATACCATTGATTTAATGCTAGAATAATAATAAAATTGTACATAGGAGAGTTACACTAGATGAAATTGAATACAGTTATTATTTATCTGATATTTATAATATTAGCATTAGGAGCTATATCACCACTATTAGCTTATTTTACTATGGGAATACTTTTTACTGTGCTAATAGGCTATAAACAGGAAAAAGTTATCTGGAAATTTCTTTTAGAAAATAAAATACTACTATTAATGATTATTTCAATGGTATTTTCATCCTTATTTTCTGAATTACCTTATATTAGTATTTTATTTTCAATATTATATATAATGAAAGTACTTTTTGGCGTAACAATAAGCTGTTATTTGAACGAAGAACACCATAATAAAATCATAAATTTGCTGATGTGTTTAGGAATAATAGTTTCTAGCATAGGAATTTTTCAGTATTTCCATGACGGGTATATGCCAAAAAGCTGGATAGATAATAATACTTATAATATTAACTTTAGAGCATATTCTACTTTTTTTAATCCTAATATATTATCTGTATTTTTGAACCTTGTTATTTTATCTGGAGTAGTATGGATTGAGTATAATAAAAATAATAAAGATAATTTTTTAGCTGCCTTATGTATTATATTATCTACTATATGTCAACTATTTACATATTCAAGAAATGGTTGGATGTCCCTTTGTGTATCTTTTATTGCTATGTCGTTGAATAATAAAAAATATATGAAATATGCAGTTCTGTTTTTAGTTATATTTATTACATTTGATTTTTTAGGTGATACTGGACGATTACTTCCACAAAATATAATTGCTGATTCAAGCTTAGATTATAGAATAAAAATTTGGACTGCAGCGTTAAAAATTATAAAGGACAATCTGATAATTGGAATAGGAACAGGGACTTTTTGGGAAAAAGCTCCACTTTATTCAGATGAAATAAAGTCTTATGTATCCCATGCACATAATATTTTTCTCCAAAAACTCTTAGATGCTGGTACAGTAGGATTATTCCTTTTTATTTGGTTTATAAAATATCTATGGAATATAATAAAAGAAAATACCCATAAAGGCAAGTGTATTAATACTATAGCTTTTGGTTTTTTTGTAACATTGTTGTCCAATGGTTTTCTTGATGCAATATGCTTTCAAGCTCAAATATCAATTTATGTATGGACATTTATTGGAGTAAGTTTAAATAAGAAAGTAGAACTTGAGTTGACTTGTGATTTACTATCAAGAGAAAATGTATTGTAAACGAATAATTGGAAAGGTGATAGTGTATGAGAAATACGATAAAATCAGTAAAGAAGCTTGTAAGTGAAATGGAATCATATATCTATTGTAACAATTATAATAAAGTAAACGAACTAGCAGATGAATTGCTTAATGCTGCAAAGCTCATAAAAGAACAATGTAAAGATGCTAGCATATATGAAAATAAGAGGATTAAAGAATTTGTTCATAAAGAGTATCCTGGCTTTTCGCTGATTAGTACGCTACCATTTTTGTATAAACCTATAGAAGTTAAAAATTACTATGATGGAGATTATTTAGAAAAGTTTAGTGAAAGAAGGACAGATGATTTAAAAAGAGCAGGAGTTTTAGAGTTACATAATAAGTTTTGGATGTCTAATAACGTTGAATGTGGAAATGTTTTTGGTTCAATACCTTTCGAATTAATTAATGAGGAAGCTGCCAGTATTTTACTTTCATATGGTTGGGAAAAAGCAGATGTATCAATTTACGAAGTAGCAGAGGATATAAGTCAAAAGGAGTTAGATAGATTTTGTTCGCTAACTTTTGATTACTATATTATTGCTACAGAAATGAGAAATGGCACAAGACTTGTGCTAAACTTTCATATATAGGACATATACTATTCTGCTACGCTTAGCATTGTACTGAGCGTAGCAAAGTAAGTTAAGATGTTATATGAATCTATCTCTAACCTTAGACCAAAAGTTTTGACTGTGGAAAGTGAGCTTTCTTAATGTCATATCAGATAATTTAAATACAATTTCAACTACATTATCATATTTTATCTGTTTACCATCAACTATAATAAGGATAGAGTTTTCATCTCTGTATTCAGGATTAACCTTTATAGTCATACCATCAGGAATAATTGCACTATTTTGTAATGACCTATAGGCTTTTGAGTTAATAGGGCAAAGAGGAGTTAGCTGCAAAGTCTTTAATGTAGGATAGACTATGCTTCCTCCAGCAGATAAATTGTATGCAGTACTTCCACTAGGGGTAGATACTATTATTCCATCTCCACTAAAGCGTTCTAAGAGATTATCGTCTATAGAAATATTTAAATGTATAACTTTTGAATCTATTCCTTTTATGACAATTTCATTAACACCGATAAGTTCTATACAGCTAGTTCTTGTGCATACTACAGCTTCTACAAGATATATATCTTCTAGTTTGTAATTGCCACTAGAATAGCTTTCTACAAATTTATTTATGGTTTCAGGTGTTACTTCATGAAAAAACCCTAGATGACCAGTATTGACTCCTACAAAAGGAATATATGGGAAGCCATGTTTATGTACAGCTCTTAAGAAAGCTCCGTCTCCGCCTATACATATATTTAGTTCGGCATTGTAGTCAAATTCATCAGAAATAATATAACCATACTCTTTTAATTTACTTTCTAATAGTTCACGGGTTTCTTTAGAGCGAATGTTATCGTTATAGATAATGTTGATAATTTTTTTGTTTTTCGGTTCATTTTCCAATGCAGTTCCCTCCAAATTCTATTTGAAAAACCTGTAGGATTAAAATACTATATGTATATTATACACTAATTGTACTAAATATAAAATGGAGGTATATGATGAAAGAAAGTGAAAATGTAATTATATTTGAAATAAAGAAATCTGGAATGACCGTAGAAGAGGTTTTAAAACAAATCTATGGAATATCTGGAAGGCTATATAGAAGGCTTATAAGGAATAATCAAATATACCTTAATGGAAAAGAATTAAAGTTTGATATACAAGTAAGAGAAGGAGACGAGATAGCAATATTTATGGAAAATGAAGTAGAGAACAGTATTCCAGTAAATATACCAATAGATATAATTTATGAAGATTTTGACTTTTTAATATTAAATAAGCAGCCTAATATAGTAGTTCATCCTACTAAATCTCATCAAACTGATACGATAGCAAATGGAGTAGCGTATTATTTTAATAAAAATAATATCAATAAGAAAGTTAGATTTGTAAATAGACTAGATATGGGAACATCCGGAGTATTAGTCATAGCAAAAAATGCTTTTACTCACCAACAGATGTCAAAGCAAATGCAAGAGGGAACTATAGAGAAGAAATATTTAGCAATAGTTGAAGGAGTTATGGAAAAAGACGAAGAAATTATTAATCTGCCGATTGGGAAAGAAGATGATGAACCTATGGCAAGATCAGTGATGGAGAATGGGCAGGAAGCCATAACTAAATATAAAGTAGTAGAAAGGTTGAATAATGCAACATTACTAGAAGTTGAAATTAAAACAGGTCGAACTCATCAAATAAGAGTACATATGAAACATATTGGACATCCTATAATAGGAGATGAATTGTACAACAAGCTGAGTCCATTTATCGATAGGCAGGCTCTGCATGCATATAAACTTAAGTTCATTCATCCTAGAACTCAAGAGCAAAAAGAAATAATAGCTGATATGCCAAAAGATATGGAGAGTTTACTTGAAAAACTTAGAGTGTAAAGCACAAACTGCGGTGAAGTCAGAACCTCACCGCAATTTGTGTTTGTACTGGACTAAGTTTTTTCTATTAATAGCAACCTCTTCCCCAGTATCCGCAGAATATTATAACTAAAAGTAAAAAGAAGAATAATAGGGTATCGCCTTCAAAACACCCTCCAACTCCAGACTTGTTTGACATTTGAAAACCCCCTTAAATAATTTGAACCATATTATTGGTTAATATAATATATTAAAACTTAATTATTTTGGTTACATAAAAAGATAAAAGGACTTTGCTTACGGGGGAAGTGGAGATATATAAGCAAAGCCCAGTTTATTAGATTTGTTATAATTTTTACCACAATTTTGAAAATTAAACTCTTTTTTTATAAAGTATTTTTGTTTTTATGTAAAAAAGTTGGATTTTAGGGAACAATAAACCTTGAGGTGATTTCATGTTAAATAGCATTAGAGAAATTAGAACAAGAGATGAAAATGGTAAATATACCCTGACTTTAGAAATACCAGAAAAAGAATTTTTCCTCGTATACAATGATGTAGATATTGAATCGGCCAATGATTTATTAAAACAATATCTAGTCTTTAGACAAGATGATGCAAGATTTGATTCTGTAGATATTAAATATGATAAGAACAAGCATATGATCAATATAGTAACCCAACTAAGCTATTTAGGAAATGACCATACTGACTATTCTTAAACAATTTGATAGTTTTGTCATTCTGAGCGTTAATAAATTATTTACAATCTTAATTTAATAGTCAGGACAATGATGAGGAGTATTTATGGCTTAACGCTCAGAACTACAATTATATATTTAATTTGATTTTGTTATATTATCGCTACTTTTATCAGCCACTTCTTTGTTACCTTTCTTTGAGTTTAAAACATTCAGTAGTTCAAGGATTTTAAACATATCTCCTATTTTTTCAGATGATATACTTTCACTATTTCCCAATGCTGGTTTTATAGCATTTACAACATTTTCTATTTGATTTGATTTGTTATTATTTTCTAACATAGGTTTAATAACTTTTATCATATTATTTAACTGGCTAATTTTGTTTTCGTCATTTCCTAACAAAGGCTTAAATATATTTATCATATCCTCTAAATTAACAGAACTATTTGAATTATTAGCAGAAGATATTTCATCGTTAGATGTATAGTTTTGTATCCTATCTACCTTATTGCTAATATTACTTAAGCTGGAAACAACATTAGCCAAAGATTTATACTTATCAATATTTAAAGCCATATCTATCACTGGTTTTATGTTATTAACTTTTTCATCTTTTGCTTCGTCTCTAATAGTAGATAAAATTCCACTAATTCTATCTTTATTAGATAAGTTGACATATGGCACAATAGGGGTATAAGCTTTATTAGTGGTTATAATTTCCATAAGACTAATTATCGTGGTAGCCTTTTCAACAAAAAAGATAATAGAATTCAATGGTTCTATAATAGATTCAGGTAAGTATGGACCAATTTTTTTTATGATGTTTAATTTTTCGTTTAAGTTTTTGATATCTATGGAGGCTGTAAAATCACTTCCTAGATTAGATATGCTGCTTCTTTCTTTAACAGAAAATTTACGTGTTGAGTTAGATAATAATATAACTAAAGGTATTAGAAAAATTAATTTACTATTATGTAAAGTTGATTTTTCAGTAATATTTTGATTTAAAGGAACCGCTACTATTTCATTCAATTTTATGCCTCCTCAAAATAAATTTGAAAATAGTTTCTATAGTCATAATATGTAGCTATTTAATTTTTGTTACAAAAAAATGTGTTTTTTCTGAGTAATATACAGGCACATATTATCATAAATTTATATATACTTTATTGGAGGAGGAATTAGAATGGTTAATAATAATATTGAAGATTTAATCGAGCAAATAAAAGAGAAGATAGAACCTACAGAAGAACAGCTTGAAATAGTTAAAAAGTTTGCTGAAGAGTATTCCAATAAGCCCATAAATGAGATTTTTTTTGAAATTATCAAACTTAATAAGAAGCTTACAGAAGAAATGGGAAGAGAAGAATTTATGGCAAAGCTAAATCAATTGGAAGCATTAAGACCATTGTTAACTGAAGAACAAAAGGAAAATTTAGATAGATTACTTAAAATTTTAAAAGGAGACCAATAAATTTTCAAGCAAATTCATAGTTAAATGTTAGATGGAAGGGGGAACCCTTCCATAAATTATTATGTAAACTTATTTCTTTTAAAAAATGGACATAAAGCAAGCATTATGTTATAATCATTATATATTATGTAAACTAGAAAGGGGATAGTATGAAGCTGTTAAAGAACAGAAGAAATATAATTATAATAATTGCAACCATTGGAATAGTAGCAGTATCTACATTTGCTTTCTTAAACAGCAGACAAGAGATCAATAAAATATCATATATTGAATTTAAGGAGCAATTAGAGAAAGGGAATATAGAATCTGTTAATTTAACAAATGATGCAGAATTATTGGGTACATTAAAGAGCGGAGAAATGTTTATAACAGATAATCCTAGAGCAGAGGGGTTTAAAGAAAGACTTCTTAGTTCAGGGGTAGATGTAGGAGAAACAGATGGTAGGAGTACTATTGAGGATATATTGACAATGGTTGTAGTATTATCAGCTTTTGTTGGTCTTTTTTATTTTGTAAGTAAAAACTCTAACAAGTTAGCTCAAAAAGAGATGACTCAAATGTCTGATATAGATAGCAATGGAGAAAATACTTCTACAGTAGTATTTGACGATGTAGCAGGAAATGATGAGGTAAAAGAATGTTTAAAGGAAATGGTTGATTTTATTAGAGAACCAGAAAAATACGAGAGATACGGTGCGAGAATGCCTAGAGGTGTATTACTTTATGGGCCACCAGGAACAGGTAAGACACTATTGGCAAAAGCTTTAGCGGGAGAAGCAAAGGTTCCTTTTTATGCAGTAACTGGTTCTGATTTCATACAGGTCTATGCTGGACTTGGCGCAAGCAGGATAAGAAGTCTATTTAAGAAAGCTAGGGCAGCAGGGAAATGTGTAATATTTATTGATGAAATAGATGCCCTTGGTAAAAAGAGAAGAGGGGGAGCATCCAATGGTTCCTCTGATGAAAGCGACAGAACTCTTAATGCACTTTTAACGGAAATGTCTGGTTTTAAGGAAAATCAAGGGATCATAGTTGTAGCAGCAACTAATAGAATTGATACTTTAGATGAAGCGCTGCTGAGACCTGGAAGATTTGACAGACAGCTTGAGGTAGGATTACCTGATATAAATGCGAGATATAAAATATTAGAACTTCATAGTAAAAATAAACCTATTAGCAAACAAGTTGACCTGAGAAAGGTTGCTTATCAAACAGTATATTTTAGTGGTGCTAAACTTGAGAGTTTAATGAATGAGTCAGCTATGTTAGCTGCAAGATACAATGATAGTAGCATAAATATGAGTCATATAGATAAAGCATTTTATACTGTAATTGCCGGTGAGGAAAAAAAGGACAGAAGCTATATTTCAATAGAAGAGAAAAAAGTTACTGCATATCATGAAGCAGGACATGCATTAGTCACTAAATTGACTTCACCATTAAACAGAGTAACTAAAATTAGCATAATTCCAAGCACAAAGGGTGCTGGAGGCTTTAGTATGAATATTCCTCCTGATAAGCTATATCAATCAAAGGAAGATATATTAAATAACATCATGGTAGCATTAGGAGGAAGAGCAGCTGAAGAAATAATTTTTGGTAAAGATAGAGTAACTACTGGGGCGTTAAATGATTTGCAGAAAGCTACAGATATGATAGTATCAATGATAGCAAGATACGGAATGGATGATAGTACAGGTTTATTAAATTTTGAAGTTTTACTAGGTGACAGCATAGGAAGTAATAGCTATATAATAGATAGGGCTAGAAAACTGATCGAAGAGCTTTATATAAAAACATTAGATTTAATTAAAGAAAATATTGATAAACTAGAGAGCATAGTTGAAAGACTATTGATAAATGAAACTATGGATGAAGAAGAACTTAATAATATAATCGGTAGTGTAGCCTAATGATATAAATTTTTAATCTAATCTATATAGAGTCTCATGTTATAAAAAAGTTTATATAACTTAGCAAAAAATAATAATAATTTATTATGATATAGGTTATTCTATATATAGAAAGATTTTCAAGCACATTTTCAATTGAATTTTTGAGTATATATAGTATAATTATAATATAAAGTTTTTCCTGAGATGTTCGATAGTCTATGGTAATTCAACCGACATATATAATACGGGAGTCCGGCGTTCATTAGTTAATGATATGCCTGTTTAACAGGACATCAGAGGCTAGTGACAGGACACCCACCTGCAGGAGTGCGGGTGTGAATTAGCTAGACAACCGGCATCATGGGAATATAAAATCCTTAAGCAATTTGCTTAAGGATTTTATATTTTTATTTATGTTCTTCTAAATTTGTAATAGAAACCTTGTCTATTTTATTAGAACCATCAAGGAAGCGAATTTTTGCTATGTTATTATCTTCATTTACCTCTTCTATATATACTGGAATACCATCATAAGTAACTTTAATCATTTCTTGTGAATTAACAATTTCTTTAGCACGACTATTATCCATAAGGCTGCCTCCTTTATAATATAAGCAATAGTAGTTTTTGCTGCAGGTTTAAGAATTATACTTATTATTGATTGTGGTTTATTTAAGGCTTACACAACGTGGAAATTATAAGTTATTCAAATATAGAAGCAGCAAATAAGCTCACTATTATCAATGTCAAGTGAGCTTATTATATCTTGAAAACAGAAAACTAAACAGTTGTTTACATTTAAATTAAAGTAGTATAATAATATAATATGAAAATATATTCAAAGAGATGATGAATTTGTTATATTGATTTGTAAAGTATTACAATTATGTATTATAAGGAGTAATGTAAATGAGTAAATATATTGAATTTCAAGATGTTAAAAAAATATACCAAATGGGAGAAGTAAAAACTGAGGCTTTAAGAGGAGTGAATTTTTCTATAGATAAAGGTGAATTTGTTATCATAGCAGGTGCTAGTGGTGCTGGGAAAAGTACTATATTAAATATATTAGGAGGCATGGATACAGTTACTTCAGGAAAAGTAATAGTAGATAATAGAGAAATAAGTGCCTTTTCAAGGAAAGAACTTATTACATATAGAAGATATGATATAGGTTTTGTGTTTCAATTCTACAATTTAATACAAAACCTAACTGCATTAGAGAATGTTGAACTGGCAACTCAAATATGCAAAAATCCTTTAAATCCAAGTGAAGTGTTAGATGCAGTGGGTTTAAGTGATCGTAAGAATAATTTTCCTTCTCAGCTATCAGGAGGCGAACAGCAGAGAGTTGCTATTGCAAGAGCTTTAGCTAAGAATCCTAAAATACTTTTATGTGATGAACCTACTGGAGCATTGGACTATAATACAGGAAAATCTATTCTTAAGCTTCTGCAGGATACGTGTCGTCAAATGGGTATGACTGTAGTAGTTATTACTCACAATTTGGCTATAACACCTATGGGCGATAAGATTATTAAGGTGAAAAATGGTATGATAGAAAGTCAAACTATAAATACCAATCCTATTCCAATAGAAAGGATTGAGTGGTAGTGAAAAAGACAGCAATAATAATAGATACTTTGAGAGACATAAAAAAATCTTTAGGTAGGTTTATTTCTATTGTAGCCATTATAGCATTAGGAGTTGGATTTTTTTCTGGAGTAAAGGTTTCACCAGAAGTAATGAAATATACTGCTGATAAGTATTATGATGATTACAATTTAATGGATTTAAGGATAGTTTCTACATTAGGTTTAACTGAAGATGATTTAAAAGTAATAGATAATATTCCAGGTGTAGAAAACAGTTTTGGAACTTATATCATAGATGCTTTAACAGAGTTTGAAGAAAATGAGATAGTTGTTAGGATACATGGTTATACATCAGAGGAGCAAATAAATGGATTAAGGCTAATAGAGGGGAGATTACCAGAGAAATCAAATGAGTGTTTAGTAGAGGCCGGAAAAGAAATTTCTTTAAATATACCTATAGGTTCTAAGATTGAGCTATATTCAGGAAAAGATGAGCCTTTGTCTGAAAGCCTTGTTAATACTGAATTCACAGTAGTAGGTACCATACAAAGCCCCTATTATTTGTCATTTGAAAAGGGAACTAGCGATATTGGAAATGGAAGAGTAAGAGATTTCATTATGATCCCACAGGAGAATTTTAAATTAGATGTCTATACAGACATATTTGTTACTGTAGATGGTGCAAAAGAATTGAATTCATATAAAGATGAGTATTTCGATGTAGTAAAGACAGTTGAAGATAAAATAAAAGATATAGCAAAGGAAAGAGAAAAGATTAGATATGAGAGTATATTAAAAGAAGCACAAGATGAACTTGATAAAGGCAAGAAAGAATATTATGAAGAAAAGGCTAATGCTGAGGAGAAGCTAAATGAGGCATTAAAAGAATTAGAAGATGCTAGAAAAAAAATAGAAGAAGGCGAGAAAGAAATTAGAGAAAATGAAGTTATATTCATCAAGTCAATTAATGAAGGCAAGGAAAAGATTGAAGAAGCGGAGAAGGAACTTGTAAAAGGTGAGGAAGATTATCAAAAAGGTTTAAAAGCTTTTAATGAAAATAAATTATTAGCTACTGAAGGATTTAAAAAAGCTGAAGAAGAAATAAGGCAGGGCGAAGAAAATATAGTTTTATTAGAAGAAAAGATATCACAGATGAGAGCTGCTCTGGACAATCCTTTACTACCAGCAGAAGAAAGAGAGAAATTGACTATAGAATTACAGACAACTGAAGGTATTCTTGAAGAAGCTAAAGGATCAGTAGAAAATGGTAAAAGAGAATTAGAGGCAAAGAAGTTAGAATTAGCTAAGGCAGAAGAAGAACTTAAAAGAAATGAAGCAGTACTAATAGCTTCTAGAGAAAAACTAGAACAAGAAAAGTTGAATTTAAAAATTAAGGAAAATGAAGGACGTTCTGAAATTGAGAAAGCTAAAAAAGAATTAGAGAAAAGTAAGGCTGACTTAGCTAAGGGAGAAGAAGAGTATATAAAAGCTAAAGAAAAAGCAGATGAAGAATTAAAAAAGGCTTGGGAGAAAATTCAAGATGGGGAAGAAGAGATAAAGAAAATAAATAAGGCAAAATGGTATGTTCTAAATAGAAAAAGCCATTATTCTTATGTAGATTATGAGGGTGCTGCTGATAGAATTGATGCTATATCTAGAGTTTTTCCAGTTTTCTTTGCTTTAGTTGCTGCATTAGTATGTCTAACTACTATGACAAGAATGGTAGACGAGCAGAGAATAAATATAGGCACATTAAAGGCTTTGGGGTATGGAAATGGGGCTATTGCCTTTAAGTATATTTTTTATGCTATGACTGCAACAGTATTGGGATGTGTTATTGGGGTAGCAGTAGGTTATACTGTGTTTCCAACTGTAATCTTTAATGCCTATGGGATTATGTATTTATTACCACCCGTGGAGCTTAAGTTCAATACTACCTTAGCTTTATCGGTGTCCTTAGGAGCTGTTGGACTTACTACTTTAGCAACTTTTTTTGCTTGTATCAATGAATTAAAGGAAGACCCAGCATTATTAATGCGACCTAAAGCACCTAAGATAGGAAAAAGTATACTCCTAGAAAAGATACATTTCATATGGAATAGACTTAGCTTTATCTATAAGGTTACAGTTAGAAATATTTTTAGATACAAGAGAAGGTTTCTAATGACTGTTTTTGGTATAGCAGGCTGTACTGCTTTAGTATTAGCGGGATTTGGAATAAGAGATTCTATCAGAGCAGTTGTAGATAGACAGTATGGCGTCATTTTCACTTATGATGTTACTATAGGCTTAGAGCCTGAAGCTGAGAAGTATTTAAAGGAAAATGAGAAAATCCATAGCTATCAGATTATTTTAAATGAAAATGGAGTTGCTTCTAATGGTAGTATCGAGAAAGATGTTTCAATAATAGTCCCAAGAAGTACAGATGATATAGGAGAATTAATTCATCTTCAAAGACGAAGAGATGAGAAAAAGATTGATTTTCCTGAAAGAGGAGTTGTTATTACTGAGCAAATAGGTAAAAGCCTGAATGTAGATGTTGGAGATGAAATAACTTTAAAAAGTGGGGAAGACGAGGCTACAGTACAAGTTACTGGAATTACGGAAAACTATACTTTCAATTATGCTTATTTGTCACCAGAATACTATAAGGAAATTTTCAGCAAGGAAATAGAATTTAATCAGGCTATAGGAAAAATAGAAGATACTTCTAAGGAGTTTGAAGATGCCTTATCAAAAGAACTAATAAAAAAAGAAGGAATATCTAGTGTAAGTTTTAATACAAGTATTAAAGAAACCTTTGAAGATACAATAAAAAGCTTAGGATATGTAGTATTAGTTATGATTACATCTGCAGGTGCTTTAGCTTTTGTAGTTCTATATAATTTAACTAATGTAAATATCAGCGAGAGAATAAGAGAAATAGCTACCATAAAGGTACTAGGTTTTTATGACAATGAGGTTTCTGCATATGTTTATAGAGAGAATACCATTTTAACTCTTATTGGGACGTTAGCGGGACTTGTCATAGGGATTTTTTTACACAGATTTATAATGACAACAGTAGAAATGGAAAATATAATGTTTGGTTTAAAATTAAATCCTTTGAGCTATATATATTCTATAATACTTACATTAGTATTTTCTGTTTTTGTTAATTTTGCAATGTATTATAAGCTCAGAAACATTGAAATGGTAGAGTCATTGAAATCAGTTGATTAAAATATAGAGAGTTGTGAACTTAAAAGGGATTTTTATCTTACGCTCAGAATAATAATTCGAAAAATATGTAGATCTGGTGACGTAAGAACGAAAAGTCCCTAATTTTTTGTACGACAGTTTTTTATTTTAATCTAAGTACTTTTTTTATAATATTAGATGGTAGAGCTTTTGTAGCAAGTAAAAGCAATATATAAATCATTATACCTATACTGAGGCTTATAATTAAACTTATATAACTTGCTGAAACTAATTGCAAAATATAGCTATAAGTAAGCAATATAGCTGATATTGAGAATATAGAAGCTATTATTGGTTTGAATATATAGTCTCTTAAGTTGATATCTGTGTTTATGACTCTATTTAATGTAATAAAATTTAGAGTTGAAATAATGAAACTTGAGCCTATAAATCCTAATAAGAAGCCATTTATTCCATATGAAGGATTACCAACTAACCAAAGTATGCATACCAGTTGAAAACAGGCACCAATAAATCCGTTTAGGGTTGCTGATATCTGTTTACCTATGCCATTTAATATTCCAGATAATGTGCTTTGCAATGATAAAAATACTGTGCTGAAGCCTAGAATACTCATATATCTTCCCACATCTGCATCGTCATATAAAGCTATACTAATAGGTTTCGAGAATAGAACGAATACACAACACAAAGGAATAGATAATAATAGAACAATTCTTATACATAAACTTATATCATTTCTCATGTCATTGAACCTTTTTTGTTCAAGTCCTTCTGACAGGTTAGGTATAATGTTAACTACTAATGCAGATGTAACTGTAAAAGGTAAAAATATTATAGGCATTGCCATACCCATTACCTTTCCAAATATTGCAACAGCTTCGTTCATAGTGTATCCTGCTGCTACTAGTTTTTGGGGTATGAGTATTGTATTTATTAGCTGCATTACCATTCCTATAAGTCTTGAAAGCGTAATAGGACCTGCTATGTACAATATACTTGATATGAATGATAGATAGCTTTGACTTTTCATAGACAGGTATATCTGAGATTTTGAATACTGCCTATAGTGAAATATTAACCACAATAGTCCGAAACTCTCTCCTATACTTATTCCAATAATAGCAATTATTGCTCCAAGTCTAGGGTCTATCGGCTGAAAATATTGTACAACAGCTAGAACAAATACTATTCTTGAAAGCTGCTCTATTATTTGAGCAATTCCTGGAGGGCTCACTTTTTTCAGTCCATAGAAAAAACCCCTAATGACTGATGAGACTGAGATTATTAATATCGCTGGTGACAGCATTATTATTAAGTAATAAATATCATTGTTTTTTAATATGTAAGTACATATGAATTGTCCAAATAAAACTATTATTGTTATAAATAAGAACGATAGTGAAATTACAAGAAAAAGTGCACTTCTTAAGACTTTTTTACATCCTAAGTCATTTCTTAGAGCCTTTTGTGCTGCTACTAATTTAGAAACTGCTACAGGTATTCCAGCAGTGGTGAATGTGATAAAAAACATTAAAACTGGAGATGCAATTTGAAACAATCCAATTCCTTCAGGACCTATTTGTCTAGATAGTATAATCTTATAAGCAAATCCAATAAATCTAACTAAAAAGTTTACTATAGCTAATATTATGGCACCATATATAAAGCTAGACCTTTTCAATATATCACCTCAAAACTAAATATGAACCTATAATAATGTATATTCTTTGAAATTTGTAATATTACGAATAGAATAAAACCCTTTTCATCTAGTATTACTCAGCCTATAGTTTAGCAACTATAAGAAATGCTAAATTACCAAGTTGTTGTAAAATGTATTTCTAATATTAGGGCATGTCCTATCTCTATAATGATCAAAGTAAAATGGATATTGCAAAAGTGAGAGCTTATTTGTATTTCTAACAAATTATTAAAAACTTCAAGAAAATTACAAAAAATAAAAGTGTTGTGCTATTATATATATAAATTTAGAGTATTTTAACTAGTAGATATGATTCTTTTGCTTCATCTTAGAAATGCTATATTACATATAAGTTATTATAATTCATAAAAGAGATTATATCTTCATTGGATGTAGAAGACAAGCTGCCATATTATTCTGATGAACTATTGGAGAAAGACAAATTACACACGATATGGACATAGCAAGACAAGCAGATTATATAATCCAAATAGTTGATGAGGAAATAGTTTTTTCCCAAGTAATTCAAATAGAATAGAGCAAACTTAAAAAGGGGAAAGGTATATGCTTCGGAAAATAGCTTTATCTAGTATGAAGGGAAGGAAAAAAGATACTATTGTACTATCATTAGTAATTATTTTATCATTTCTATTTATTGTAGTAACTACGGTTTTTTATGCAAGTTCGAAAAAAACTAAGTATGTTCAAAAAGCTGCTATGTTCGGTAAATGGAAGCTTGCATATTATAATGGAGATGAAGATACTAAAGAACGTCTATTAGAATTAAAAGATGTTGATAAAGTAGGAGTTACTAGAATAATAGGAAGATCATCTACATGTGGAACTGTTGGCACTATAAATGAAGATTTTTTAGATTTAGGTTCTTTTCATATGTATGAAGGAAGGATGCCAGAAAACAAGGATGAAATTGCTCTGGAATTAAATCAACTTAAGCAATTTCGGAAGGATATTAAGGTTGGAGATACTATTGAAGTGAGGTTTGATATTCCAATATATAGAGGTAAGGAAGAAGATGCTTCTAAAGAACAAATGGAAAGAATACGCCCAGAACTTGAAAAAATAGCTGCTAAGTTAGGAAAAGAAGGAGCATATGGTCTATTAGAGGTTTATAGTGAATATGTTACTAAAATTAAAAGGACTAGGTGTTTCACCTGAAAGTATCAATGGGACTGGGATTGTTACAAACTCAGTTGTTGTGTATATGTATACTAAGTCAGAAGAAAATGATAAACCAAGAGACTATTTCGAGGAAGCAGAAAAATTTGGATCAATTGTATTTCAAGATGTATACATAACTAGAAATATGAAAGTAACAGGAATATTTCAAACATACTCTAATATGTGGGGTAGTGGGCAATATTCTCTTCCTAATGCATTTATAACAGAAGAGGCTGGAGAATACTTTATAGATAAAGGATATTACTTGAGTAAGAAAGTAGACGGTACTAAATATAAGACACTTCGTCATTTATTTATAGATACTAAACTTTCACCAGAGGAGTTTTATAATAAATATAAAGGCGATTTCGAAAATTTGAAGATAAATACTAACCTATATTCAGACATAGGAGATTCAACTGAAAGTACTTTGACATATGGGATTCTATTATCTATATTTTTAGCCACAGTTTTTTCAGTATTTTTAATATACTTCACTCAAATGAAAAGAAGGTCTAGGCGAATTGCTTTGTTAAAATCCATTGGTGCAACCAATGACCAAATAGGAAAGCTACTATTTTGGGAAGTGTGTTATCTGTTAATTGCAACGATTCCAATAGGTATAGTTGGTGGAATTGGATTAGGAAAGGTAATTTTAAATATTACAAATAAATATGGAAAAACTAAACTAGATTTTCATGTGGATATAGGACTTACAGTTTTAGGTGTACTAGTAGGTATTGTGGCAATACTTATTAGTATGTTAGCACCAATGATAATGTCTATGAAAATCCCATTAACAGGAACCATATCAGAACCACCTAGAAAAGAAAGTTTTCTAAAGAGAATTAAAAAGAATAGAATCAAAACAAGAGAAGTGAAACCTAATAAATCAAAAGTTAAGGCTCATCGAAAAGTAAAACAAGTAAATCTAGATATGGAGATACAGACCTATGGAAAAATATCTTTAAAAACTATCAAATATAACAAAGGAAAATACATATTAACTGCAGGATTATATACACTTACTATAACTATACTTCTAGGTTGTGTTTTTCTTAGCTTTCTATTCTTTGGAGGCTATATCAATAACATTTTAATTACTGGAAAACCGTCTTTTGCCTTTGAAGTCAATCATGGACTACCTAGAGACAAAATATTAGACTTTACGAGAGACATAAGTTCAATTGAAGGTGTAACTGATGTGGAGGTATATAAGGTAGGTGAACGTGCGTATCTTTGGTATGAGGGTATTGAAGAAAACGTAATTTATAAGAAGTTTAGAGAGATATTGCCTACCTACTTAGTAAGTGAGCATTTTGGATTTCTCAATACGGACTATGTAAATCTAGATGAAAATAATGAGTATTTAGTAAGAGATTCTATAGTGACTAATATATATGGTATAGATGTAAATTCAAATGTCTATAAGAAATTTGAAAATTCAATAACTAAGGGTAGTTTAAATAAAGAACGATTTGAAGCAGGAGAAGAAGTAATTTTAATGTTACCGATTTATAATGAAATAGCAAAAAATATGGATGGTATAAGTAAAGACTACGAACAAGGTATACTGTCGGCTACAGAGCAAAAAAATAGAGTAAAAACTCTTTTAGAATATAAAAATGTTTGTGATATTTCTTATGATTTTCGTCACAGAAAGTACTATTTACAGGATAACAGTATTAAAGTGGGAGATACAATTCATTTGACAATACCTACTGAAGATACAATCAATAATATATTAGTTAATGATGTAGCATTTAATAGTACTAAAGTTGGAGCAATTATTTACTATTTCCCAGAAATAGGCATATGGCCTTTTGCAGATACCATAGAGAATCCAGTAGTAATAGGTTCATATAATCTTACTGAAAAGCTATATCCAAAATCTGCTTTAGGTAAGGGAAGAATGGATTCTGCAGCTTTTCTTCACAGAATAACTCATCTAACACCGACAAGATACGGGAAAACGTGGATTTACGTTCATACTACTAATAGTAAATCCTTTGACAGTCTATTATTAACTAGTTTACAGAAAAGAGCTAGAGATAATGAGTTCAAGTTACACAATTATAAAGAAGCTAATGATATTATATATAGAAATGCATTTACTTTCACGCTAATTACTATTATCATTGGGATTGCTGCTGCAGTAATTGCTTGTACGATACTTTATTATGCATATTTATCAAAGCTTGAACAAGAAAGAGATAGGATTGGTATTTTTCAAGCATTAGGAGTTACAAAAGAGCAGTTCAAGAAACAATATCTAATGATAGGATTTGCCTATGGCTTAATTGCACTAATAGTAGCTCATATATTATTTGCTTTAGCTATAATATTTACATCCATAGGAAATAGCAGACCTATATCGATGAATATCGGAGAATATATTAGTTATATTCTAGATGTTCAGTTATGGATGTATCCTTGGGTAATTCATATAATAATATGTATTGTATTCTTTGCAGCTACAGTACTAACATATTATTTACCTTTAGGTAAAATTATAGACAATCAGCCAATTGATAATATCAGAAACTTGGGAAGGTAGTTCAAAAAGTTGTTGATATAGAGAATTTATTTAACAATATTCTATTATCTGAGAAATCAGGAAAAATGAGAATATATTAACTTCTTCTCCTTTTTATAGGAGAAAAAATTCTCGTTAATTATCTCCTGCTCAATCAAGGAATTAAACAGGGCGTAATAGAAATAGATGGTACAGCTGTGATTGAAAAATCTAGATGAATGAAAGTTTTGGTTCTGAGGTTATATTATTCTGGAATAGGAAAGAAAAATTTTTTAAAAGATGTAACAAGGGGCATAATAACTATGAAATCTACTGTATTGAGCAATATGTGAAAGAAAGAAGGTAGTAAAAATAATGAATTTAGTTTGTCCTTATTGCAATGGGCTTCAAGAAACGTATAAAAGTTGTCCAAGGTGTTCTGCTGAAATGGAGGATGCCGGGCCTCTAGTAAACTTTTTCGATGACTATAGTGCATATTTATCTAATGATATAACACAGCTTGTAGATGGGGTACCCCACCACCAATGTGTTCATTTATTTAGCTGTAAAAATTGTGGATATGATGAGAGAGTTGTAGTAAATAGAGTAAGGATGTAATCCTTACTCTATTTTAATGAATTGTTTTTTTCTGTTCTTAAATGTAGTGATATATTTGAAGCCTAAATCCTTTAGAAGACTGACTGTTTCTTGATAGTGGAATCCTATATGCTCTGGATTATGTGCATCAGAGCCTATAGTTATGATTTCTCCTCCCAAATCTTTATATAGTTTCAATATTTCTACGTTAGGTAGAAAAGAATTTATGCCGTAGCGAATTCCAGAAGTGTTTACTTCTATACCTTTATTTTTATCTATTATTTTCTTTAAAACTTTTTCAACGAGATCTTTATATTCTTTAAAATTTACTGTTACACCATTCATATGATTTATATATCTGTCTATTAAATTTATATGTCCAACTATATCAAAATCATTAAACTTATTTAAAACTTCATACATCTCACTATAATATAGAAGATAAACTTCTAATAAACTTTTATCCTTAAATATTTCACCTTCATGCATATCTTTGCCCATAACAGTATGGATAGACATAATAATAAAATCATAGTTTTCTAGATTTACCATATCATAAATGCTATTAACTAGATGAGGCTGCATGCCTAATTCAATTCCGCTTATTATTTCTATCTGTCCTTTATAATTACACCTTAATCTTTCTATCTCTTTAAAATAGTCTTTTTCCTCAAAAACAAAGTCAATTTTATCATTGCCATAATCATAGTCAATATGATCAGTGAATGAAAGGGATTTTATGTTCTTAGATAAAGCACCTTTTACCATATCTTCCATAGAGTATCTGCAATCACCAGAAAAACTGCTGTGGGTATGATAATCATACATTATGACCACTCCTATAACTAGTATCAAAACTACTTTATCATTCTAATAAATATATTTTAAAAAGTAAATAAGGACTAGGACTGGTACATTAACTAAAGTTTAAGTTTAATTAAGAGCAAAAATATGACTTAAGTTTCTTATTTTAAATTTCAGTTTGTTTGGAAATCTTCTTTATACTGTAATTTATAAAGCTGATAATACATACCACCTTTATCTAATAATTCTTGGTGAGTACCTATTTCTCTTATTTGTCCCTTGTGAAGAACAATTATTTTATCAGCTTTTTGAATTGTAGACAATCTATGAGCAATAGCTATTGTTGTTCTTCCTTTAACTATTTTGCCTAAAGCATCTTGTATAAGTATCTCGGTTTCAGTATCAATATTTGATGTGGCTTCATCCAAGATTAAAATATCAGGGTTAAATGCTAAAGCTCTTGCAAAGGCTAAAAGTTGTCTTTGACCTGCTGATAAAGTAGAACCTCTTTCCATAACAGGTTCATCGTACTTCTTTGGCAGTTTTTTAATAAATTCATCTGCATTGACATATTTAGAAACTTCTATAACTTCCTGATCGGAAATATCTTCATTATTTAGTCTAATGTTGTCCTTAATAGTTCCAGTAAAGAGGAAAACATCTTGTAGTACTATTCCTATTCTTTTTCTTAACTCATATTTATCCATATTCTTTATATCAATGCCGTCAATTAATATTTGGCCTTTTTGAATATCATAAAATCTGTTTAACAAGCTTATAATAGAAGTTTTTCCTGCACCTGTAGGCCCTACAAAAGCTACTGTTTCTCCTGGATTTATGGTAAAGCTCACATCTTTAAGTACCCAGTTATCTTTTTCATAGGCAAACCATACATTTTTAAATTCAATTTTACCTTTTAGAGAATCGATTTTAACTGGAGATTCAATATTCTTTATATCTTCTTCTGTATCAAGTATCATAAAAATTCTTTCAGATGAAGCCATTGCAGATTGTAGAATGTTATATTTTTCTGTTAAATCTAATATTGGCTGAAAAAACATTTCAAGATAATTAATAAATGCATATAGTACACCAAACTCCATTACCCCACTTATAACATTTTTACCGCCAATCCATACTATTAAAGTTATGCCCAGAGAACGTATCATTTCAATAACAGGCCTGAAAATAGCGTATAGTTGAATTTCTTCATTAGTTGCCTTTAGATAGTCTTCATTTATTTTATCAAATTCTTTAAATTTTTTATTTTCTTTACTGAATATGTGGACAGTTTTCATTCCGGTTATATTTTCGTTTAAAGATGAATTTATTCTAGCTAGTCTTACTCTTACTTCTCTGTACACTCTTCTAATATTAATTCTAAAAATAATTGATGCAATAATTATAAAAGGTAGTACAGTAAATGAGAAAAGAGATAGCTTTATATTCATTTTTAACATAGTAATTATTATACCTGCTAATAAAAACAAATCTTTAAAAAGCGTAACTAATACGCTTGAGTACATTTCATTTAAGGCTTCAGTATCATTAGTAACTCTTGTAACAAGCCTACCTACAGGATTTTTATCGAAATAAGATAGAGACATTTTTTGTAAGTGAGAAAAGATTTCTTGTCTTATATTAAAAATAATCTTTTGGCTAGTGTAGTTTAGTATAAATACTTGTGCATAGTTAAAAACAAAACTCAGCACAATCACTACAAGAAAGATTATTCCAATTATTTTAAGATTTTTTATATCATTCTGTCTAAAGATTTTGTAATCTTCTGTTGAAAGCAAGCTTCCAACATATTTTTCACCATTTATAGTTAAAATATAATCATTTCCAACTTTATCCACATCAATATTATGTTCATCTTTATTGATTGAGCCATTTACTAAATAGTAAGAGTTTTTTACATTGACTATTGTTTTAATCTCTACATCCTTAAAAGCTTCTTTTTCAGAATCAGACAACTTATTTTCTCTTACATATATCTTATCTTTGTATAGTATGCCTTCCATACCAGAGTTTCTATCAAAAACATACATTGGATTTAAGTATCCCCTAATACTATCATCAATAGCAAACTTCAATATATACGGACGTGCTAGATCACCGGCAGTCACAGCCATAAGGAGGATTATACATATTAGTATATGTATCCAGTATGGCTTTGCATATGATAGAAGTCTTTTCATAAGCTTAGAGTCATAAGCTTTGCCTAGGGTTTCTTCTTCATGAAAATTAGTCATTTGCCAATCCTCCCTTATAGATTTTGAATTTTATCTTCTAATAGTTGTTTTTCATAAATGCTTTTGTAGATACCTTCGTGTTCTATTAGTTGATCATGAGTACCTCTTTGAACAATTTCTCCATTGTCCAAAACAATTATTTCGTCTGCATTTTTTATAGTAGATATTCTGTGAGAAATGATTATGGTAGTACGAGTTTTCATAAATTCCTTTAGGTTTTCTAAAATTTTTTCTTCAGTCTGAGTATCTACCGCAGAGAGACTGTCATCCAATACCAATATACCAGGATTTTTTATTATTGCTCGTGCAATAGAAGTTCTTTGCTTTTGTCCTCCAGATAAAGTAACCCCTCTTTCTCCAAGTACTGTATCAAACTTTTCAGGAAATTCTATCACATTTGAATAAAGCTCTGAAAGCTTTGCTGCTTTAATTATTTTTTCTTCTTCTATTTTTTCTTCAAATGCAAAGCTAATATTTTCTCTAATTGTTGTGGAGAAAAGAAAGTTTTCTTGAGGAACATAGCCTATATTTTCTCTTAAGGACTTAAGAGTTATATCTTTAATATTTATTCCATCTATTAAAATACTTCCTTCTTCTATATCAAACAATCTAACTAATAAATTAACCAATGTAGTTTTCCCACTGCCTGTCCTTCCAATAATGGCTAATGTATTTCCTGGCTTTACTTTTATATTAATGTTTTTAAGTGCATATTCATTACATCCAGGATATTTGAAAAAAACATTTTTAAATTCTATATCTCCTTTTATTTCACTGAGAGTTATGGCATTTTTATTATCAGTAATTTCGGGCTTTTCGCTAAGTATTGCGTTTAATCTTTCCATTGAGGCAATTCCTCTTTGAAACATATTTATTACCCATCCAATTGCCATAATAGGCCATACGAGAAGCCCTAAATAACTGTTTAGAGCGATAAAATCTCCTAGTGATATTTCATTATTTATAACTGACATTCCACCATACCAAATTAGTATAAGAAAGCTTATAGCAGATATAAACTGTACTAAGGGTGAAAATAATCCCCACACTTTTATTAAATCTATATTCATTTTAAAATTATGCTTGTTTGCTTTTGTAAATTTATCAATTTCTTTTTTCTCTTGAACAAATGATTTTACAACTCTTATTCCTGCAAAATTTTCTTGTACTTTATCAGTTAAATCAGAGAAGGCATCTTGCACATCTCTGAATCTACCGTGTATCATCTTACCAAATTTTAAAACTACAAATGCTAAAAATGGCAGTGGAATAAGTGATATTAATGTTAGTTTTAAGTTTGCAGTACTTATCATTGCATATATAGCAGATATAGTTATAAAAATGGCATCTGTTAACATTACAATCCCTTGGCCTAAAGCCATTCTTACTGCATTAATATCGTTTGTTGCATGAGCCATTAAATCTCCTGTTTTATGTTTATTGAAAAAGTTTGTTGAAAGAGTTTGAAGGTGGCTAAATAGTTTGTTTCTCAAGTAATATTCTAATTGTCTTGATGTTCTGTTTATGTATATTCTCCAGAAATATCTGCCAACACCAATTATTAGACCTGTTAAAATTATATAAATACAATACTTTGCAAGGCTATGCCTTGTTAAAGTTCCTAATTGGAGAGAGTCCGTAATTAGCTTAAGTATTTGAGGAACTAATAGCTGTACTATGTCCACTATTATAAGCCACATAACTCCAAGTATGTATTTCCATTTATGTTTTATGAAAAAATCTTTTAAAGTTTTAAAATTATGCATATTATGCCTCCTTGTTTGACAGAAATTACACCTATTATATTTATTTCGACAGTCAAAATATTATACCTTCTATTTTGAATAAATTTTCTGCTAATTATATAGATAATAAATAAGAATATTTTTTTGAGTACGTAAAAAACTATGATTAATCCTACCTAATTGTTATTGTATTTTGTTAAATGCTTTGAGGAGGTGAAAAAATATGCAGATGAATAATTTAGATATATTAAAAAAGAAGTTATTAGATGCACAAGAAATGGTAAGAGATTATGAAATGTATTCTAAGCAAACAGATGATGACGAAATTAAAAATGCGTTTAAAAAGTTTGCGGAGGAGGCTGGTATACAGGCTAGCAAAATGCAGGCTATGATAGACAAATATGAAGGAGTAAAATAGAAAGGACTTAAAAAGTCCTTTTTATTATATTTTTTGTCTAATCAGTAGTAGTTAATTATTGGAAAATAAATTGTTATTGTTGAAGGAAAAAGTACAGCTATGAAGAAATAATATATAATAAATCTAGGCTTTTAAATATAAGATTTAATATTTTCAGTATAGTTAATCTAAGGACCTAGAATTTAATTTAGTTAAAGGAGAGGAAGTTTATGAAAAGACCGATAATTATTGCACACAGAGGAGCCTCAGAATATGCACCTGAAAACACCATGGCTTCATTTAGGAAAGCTATAGAAATGAACTCAGAAGGCATAGAGTTAGATATACATATGACAAAAGATAAGGCTATAGTAGTTTGTCATGATGAAAAAATAGATAGGACTACAAATGGAAAAGGCTTTATAAAAGATCTTACATTAAAGGAAATAAAAGAACTTGATGCAGGAAGTTGGTTTGGCGAAGAATTTAAAGGCGAGAAAATTCCAGAATTAAAAGAGGTTTTAGAGCTAATAAAAGACAAAAAAATTTTTTTAGATGTTGAACTTAAGAATGGACCAATAATTTATGAAGGAATAGAGAAAAAAGTAATAGAAATGATTATGGATTACGGGATGGAAGAAAGAGTAATAATATCTTCTTTTAATCATTATAGCTTAATGGAAGTTAAAAAAATTAATCCAAAAATTAAAACAGGTGCATTATATATGGCAGGTATTGTTGAACCTTGGATATATGCAAAAAGAATAAATGCAGATGCACTACATCCATTTTTCTATAATGTATTTGTACCTGATTTTGTAAAGAACTGTACTGAAAACAATGTTATACTGAATCCATTTACAGTAGATGATGAGCGTTATATTTCAGCTTTAGTTAATCTGAAAGTTGATGGTATTATAACAAACTGTCCTGATAAAGCTATAAAAATAAGAAATAACCTGGGGGGAAATTAGATGAAACTCAATTATAGAAAGACTTTTATATTAGGTTTAGGTTTTTTTGTTATTAGTTTAGTATGGTCGATTTATAATTATTATGTTCCTCTTTTTTTAAGAGATTTTATAAATAGCCAGTTTTGGATAAATGCAATTATGACTTTTGATAATATTTTAGCTGTAACTTTAATACCTATTATTGGAGCAATGAGTGACAATACTAGGACTAGATTTGGCAGAAGGATGCCTTTTTTGATTATAGGCATACCTATATCAGCTGTATTATTTAGTGCATTGCCTTTTTATATTAGTTTATTAAGCTTAGTCGTTATATTGTTTTTCTTAAATTTATCCATGTCTATATATAGAGCTCCAACCATAGCATTGATGCCAGATATTACTCCTCCTCCACTTAGAAGTAAAGCAAATGGAGTTATTAATTTCATGGGAGGATTGGCATCTGTATTAGTTTTATTTGTAGGAGCATTCATATATGAATATAATAAATACTTGCTATTCATAGCAACCTCGGTGCTCATGCTTTTATCTTTATTTCTTCTATGTAAATTCATTAAGGAGCCTGATAAAGGGGTTGTCAGCAAAGAGGAAAAGATTAATATTATCCAAGCACTATCTTATATAATAAAGGACAAAGATAAAACTGCTTTATATATTTTGTGTGCAATTTTTTTCTGGTTTGTTGCATATCAAGGAGTAGAAGCTACATTTAGTAATTATAGTGTATATTTTTTAGGTACAACTGAAAAAACTGGTTCAATAATTTTAAGTAGCTTTGCAGGAATGTTTTTAGCTTTTGCAATACCAAGTGGTTTCATTGCTTCGAAGATAGGAAAGAAAAGAACTATCTTAATGGGGATAACAGGTTTAGTAATAGTATTTTTAATATTATCAACAATTAGGTCTACTACTACGCTATTTTCATTGCCATTTAATATTATAATGATGTTTCTTATGGGAATAGGAGGATTTTTCTGGTCTTTAATAAACATTAACTCATACCCTATGGTAGTAGAGTGTACAACTGAAGATAAAATAGGTACATATACTGGGCTTTATTATTTCTTTTCCTCATTAGCAGCAATACTTGGTCCTCTAATGTTTGGATTTTTTATAGATATTGTTGGATTTGAACTTATGTTTATATTATCTTCTATTTCATTCGTGCTAGCTTTTATATTTATATTTTTGAGTAAACCCAAAGCCTCTATTATTATAAATAGTAATAAAGACTATTAATTAGAGAAATTTTGGTTGTTATTTATTTTTATCTAAATAGGTTTGTAAATTTGCATAATGGAAATTATATGAATAATATATTATATTATATTATATAGTAATCATTAATGTAATAATTGACTTATGAAAATAAGCTGAGAAAGGTGAACTTTATGAAAAAGGTAAAAATAATCTATAATCCTGCTTCTGGTAGACAGATTATTCAAAGGAGAATAGATTCCATTTGTAAGATTCTTTTGGATAATGGATATTTAGTTGGAAAAGTAGCAACTCAAAAGAAGGACGATGCAATGTATGAAACTATCAAATGTTGCAGGGAAGATTGGGATTCTATAGTAGTTTGCGGAGGAGATGGCACAGTAAATGAAGTAGCAACTGGGATTGTAAGAGGAGGAAGGAAAATTCCTGTTGCTATTTTGGCTGCTGGTACTGTTAATGACTTTGCTAATTATATGGGATTGCCTAGGGAACCAAGAGAATTTTGTGAAATGATAATGAATGAAAATATTATGGATGTAGATTTAGGAAATTGGGGAGATAAGTACTTCGTTAACGTAGCTGCAGGTGGGTTTCTAACTAATGTAGCCCATCAGGTACCTGCTGAAAGCAAAAATGTCTTGGGAAGAATGGCTTATTATCTTGAAGGGCTTAAGGAGATACCGAAGCAAGTGTTCAACGGAATAAATGTTAAAATCACTAGTGAAGAATATTCTTCAGAAGAAGAAATATTTTTATTTTTAGTATCTAACAGTTCTTCTATTGGGGGTTTTAAAATGCTTGCACCTAAAGCTCAAGTAGAGGACGGACTTCTAGATTGTATTATAATTAGAAAATCAGAAATACATGATGTAGTATCAATTTTCTTAAATATACTTAAAGGGGAGCATGTAAATCATCCTAATGTAAAATATTTTAAGACTAAGAAAATTACTATAGAAGCAAAGGAAGAAGTACAGGTAGATATTGATGGAGAGTATGGAGGAATACTTCCTGCAACTTTTCAAGTAATGCCTAAAAGTTTTAGAATATTTAATTAAAGAAGGAGCCATTGGCTCCTTCAACTATTCATTTATTGCTTTTTCAACTATATTATCATCAGATATAGCTTCCATTTTACATTTTCCTTGAAAAACTGCATTTTCATCAATTATCAAAGTTTTTACTTCTACATCACCGAATAACTTTGCGGTATTACCTAGTCTTAGATATTCTCTGCATTTTATATTGCCATGAACAGTTCCATATATAAATATGTTATTACCATTAATATTTCCAGTAATTTTACCATCTGTTCCTATTGTAATGTTGCCATCTACTACTACATCTCCATCTATTTCTCCGTCTATTCTTATTGTCCCATTGGCTTCAACTTTTCCAATCAGCTTTGTATTTTGTCCAATTAATGTATCAATTTTATCTGCATTTTCTTGAATTTTTTTAAACATTTTTAATCCCCCCAAAATATAGCTAATCCATATTATTAATTACTGTCAAAGGATCTACTGGATTACCATTTAATCTTACTTCGAAGTGTAGATGCGGCCCAGTACTTCTTCCTGAACTCCCCATTTCGCTAATTATTTGGCCTTTTTCAACTATATCTCCGACTTTAACTAGGATTTTTTTATTGTGTCCATAAACTGATTGATATCCATATCCGTGACTTATTATGATATATCTTCCATAACTTGAGTTGTATCCAGCAAAAGTTACAATTCCGCTTCCTGCTGCTTTAATTTTGGTCCCTATGTTATTTGCTATGTCTATTCCATTATGAAATTCCTTACCTCTTCCAAAAGGATTTTTCCTATAGCCAAAACCAGAAGTGATTTTTCCAGTAGTAGGCATTAAATTAGGCTTTGCATCTAAATATTTAAGTTTGACTTCTACGTCTTCAATAAGGGAGTTTAATTCCTCAGAGCTCTTATCTAATAATAAAGATAATTCTTTTATCTTCATAATATCATTCTCATATGAATCTACAAAACTATTTTTTTTTAAGCTTAGACCACCTCTAGAAGGTAGAACGCTTGAGCTTTGATCTTCATAAACGTCTGTATTCTCAGAAGATTTCTCTAAGCCTACTAAACTTCTAACAACTTCTTGTAAACTGTCTATTGTTTTTAGTTTTTCTTCTACTTCAGCTGACATTGCCCTTAAAGTTTCTATTTCTTGCTTTTGCTTTTGGTTTACTTCTTCTAAAGAGGACAACAAGTTAATTTTTTCACTGTATTCTTCTTTTAAAAGATTATATGATGAATATAAATGGAAAATAAAAAAACCTGTTCCAAGTAAAATAAAAACTAGTAAAATTGCGGAAAGTTTTGGAATCCAGTTGGATATATTTAATTGACGAACCTCTTTAGAATGGGGAATTATAAGAATAGAGAGAGTTTTTGGTTTTTTACTTTTGATATGTATAGTGTTCATTATTCCCCTCCTTTCACTAGATGTATCTTTTGTAATAATAATTAGATATTTATATTCGAGCAAAATTTAGCAAATCCTCTTTTTTCATATTTTTGTATGCGAAATTATGTTTGTAAAAATAAAAACATTTATTGTTAAAAAATAGTTTATTAGTTAATAGAAGTATTCAAGGATTGACTAAATATCTAATATGCGATAACATTTTTAGTGAAACGAAGCTTAGTAGGAGGTGAATATATGGAACAGAAAAAGTTTTCTGACAATGTCGTGTTAATAGAAAAGTATTTAAGAAGAGTAGATTGGATTATTCGGAAAAAGGGAAGAGAAATTTTAAATGATATAAATATTACAGATCCTCAATTTATTGCTCTTCAACATATTATAAATAGCAATCAACTTACCATAGGTGAGTTAAGCCAAAAAATGTCATTAGCCTGCAGTACTATTACGGATTTAATAGACAGAATGGAGAAAAGCGGGTTAGTCATAAGAGAAAAAGATGAACAAGATAAAAGAGTTGTTAGATTGGTAGCACAGCAAAAAGGACATGATATTGTAAATCAAGTATTAGAAAAAAGAAGGGAATATTTAGCAGAGAAATTATCTGGATTAAGTGAAGGTGATAAAGATCTTCTATTAAAAAATCTTAAATATTTATATGAGGTAATGACTGATGAAACTAATAGGGAGGACTGATAAAACTAGTTTAAAAGTAAAATGTAGGAAATATATGGTCTATCTGAAACTTGTATAAAAAATCAACCATAAAATTAGCTCTTTCTGTTATTAAAAAAGCACTAATGTAAATTTTTAGGATTTGCTGACATGGCTATAGTTGGAAGATCGGGTGATACTGCAATAACCTGCAGTAGGCTTAACTAATATGTCTATGATGACAGCTATGTCTTTTTTTGCTTTTATAGGTGTAGGGACTATTGCATTAGTAGCTAGAGCTGTATGAGTAAAAAAAGAATGAAGTAGAAAATATAACAAAATATTTATGGTTCTCCTTTGAAATGATATGATGCTTTTCTTTATTAATGTAAGAGATTTTCTTGTTTAGTAAAACTTGAATTTGAAAATAAAAATTAATATATATGTTAAAATTTGTTCATATATGTGCTATAATAAAGTAAATATATGTTTTTTAGTATTGGGTATTTATGGGATCTCAACTTAATTGTACGGAGGAAGGGAAATGCAATTAATCAATAACAGATATAGGATAAATAGCATATACAAGGTATATGATCATAGTACTATGTACGTGGTACATGATTTATGGGGTGAGAATAAAAAACAGCTTTTACTAAAGCTATTTAGCAATAATAGTTCTAACTATTCTCTTTTTAGAGAATTTACAGATACCTTTATTGAACTGAGGAGTTTAAGACATAGATGCATTATTCCTAATTATAGCTTTGACATTGTAAGTTCAATTGATAACAAACCTGTAAAAATTAAAAGCTATTTCTATACGATAGATTTTGTAAAAGGGACTAAGTTGAATAAGTTCATTGGGAAGATGAACATAGATCAAATATTATCTGTTATTTATCAACTATTAGAGCTAGCATCATATTTAGAATTCAGAGGGTATACATATAAGTATATCAACGTTGATAACATCTTTGTAATTGATGATTGCAAAGATTTCACAGTTAAGTTAGTTGATTTTGCAACAATAAATGAAAGAATAATTAAAAACTTATATGATGAAGATAACAATGTATTTACTTCACCAGAAGTGAGAATGAAGCAAAATAGTGTTGGAGTTTGGTCTGACATTTATTCAATTGGTATGGTATTTAAATATATGTTAGCTGGTAATTTATCGAAAATTGAAGAAAAGGATTTTGAAGTAGCAGATTATTTAGGATTAAATCAAAATCAGAAAAATGATATAAAAATACTAATAGAAAAGTTAACTAATAAAAACCAGGATATAAGGATTAAAAATACTGTTGAAATAGCTAAAGAAATAAATTGTATTTTCAATAAAGACTACAAATTAAAGTTAAAAGAAGAGAGAAATATCCTTAACTTTGGCGGTCGTATTGTTGGAAGAGATAATGAAATTAAGAGTATTTTAGATAATGATAATAAATTAGAAGGTCATGTTATAGATAAGCAGATAATATCTTTTACTGGTGAAGAAGGAATAGGTAAGACTAGACTTTTAAAAGAGTTGGCTTATAGATTAAAAATGAAAGGAAGAACAGTTTATCATATTTCTATTTCAGATTCAAACTCTAAAGAGTTAGGTCCAATTATAAGAATACTTAAAAATATGATAAAAGAATGTGATAATAAATTAATTGATACTTACGGGTGTGAGCTTGTAAAAATTATACCTGAAATATCAGAATCTAGAAATATTAAGCCTTCTGCTATGTTAAGTGGTACTAAAGAAAGATTTAGACTATATGACCGAATAACTAAGTTTATTATAGACAGCATTAATAATACACCAACTTATATTATAATAGATGATCTCCACAATACTGATATAGAAACTATAAATTTAATAAATTATTTAGTTAATAGTACTGGACAAGCACCTTTGATGTTAATTTTTTCATACAATAAAGATTTAATGAATAAGAAGAAGGCTATTAGAGACACTGTTAATAGTTGGATTAATCAAGGAAAAGCTACTGAACATAAGCTTTTACGCCTTAGTTTAGATGAAACTGCAGAACTAGTGAAAAATATTCTTGGGATGAGTTATAAGCCGATCAATTTTTCTACTAAAGTGATGAACGATACTTTAGGTAATCCAGGTCATGTTGAAGAGGCTATTAAGAATCTCGTTGCTACTGGCGAACTTTTTATTAATGAAAACGGGCGTTGGGATGCTCCTACAAATAATTATACTAGTCTATACATTCCTCCAAATATAGAAGATGCTGTTAAAAGACAGGTTAAGCTTCTTGATAAGGAACTCTTTGATACTGCAAAATATATTTCTATTTTTAATACCTCTATTTCTAAGAATATTATTAAAAAAATGGCTGAGGGTCATAATATTGATACTGATATTGCAATAGATAAGCTAGTTTCTATGAAAATTCTTGATCAAAGAGTTGAAGACTGGGGATTTACATATGATTTTTACAATAGACATATAAAGACTTTTATTTATAGCTATATTTCAGAAGAAGAAAAACTTGAGCTACATAGTAAAGCTGCGGAAATCTTAGAGAGTATATATGCTGAGCAAGATAGAGGAAATATTGATGAATTAATTTATCATTATAACATGTCAAAGCAAATTGATAAAGCTATTAAGAAAACAATAATGAATGCAAAAAAAATGAAAGGCTTGATTGGAAATATACAATGTATACATCTTTGGGAGAATGCATATCAACTTATGAAATATAGGGAAGACGAGGACAAACTTGAAGTCTTGTCTAATCTTGGAAGTTTATATTTACTACAAGGAATGACTGGAAAGTCGATAAGTAGCTATGAAGAAGGTCTGAAGATAGCCAAAAAATTAAATAATAAGAGATATATAGCGATATGTAATAATGGGTTATCTGCTGCATTTTATAGAAAAAATGATATAGATTTGGCTCAAAAATATGCTAGTGAAGCAAGAATTATAGCTGAGAATAATGGTTTTATAGAAGAATTATTAGAAGCAATTAGAACAATGAATAGAATTGAATTATCAAAAGGAGAATACGACAAAGTATCTGAAAGTTCAAACAAGTATTTAAGTATTGCTAAAGAGCATGGTTTTGAATTATATGCAGGACATTTTTATAATCAAATGGGAATATCAAAAGTATTTACTAATCAAATTGAATTAGCCAGAGACTATTTCCTAACTAGCTTAGATTATTTTCAGAGGTCTGGTGATTATTTAGAATCTGCTAGGGCTTTAAATAATATTGGATTCATTTATGCAGAATTTTCTGATGACTTGGATACTGCAATGGCGTATTATGAAGAAGGACTGAACATTTCAAAAAAATATCAATCTTTAGAAAGCGAAGCAACCTTTTTAAATAATATTGGTGAGCTCTACATGAGGTCATATAATTATGAAAAGGCTCAAGAATATATTGAAAAAATGGAGAGTATATCTAGAGAAATTGAAGATGAAAATTCATTATTCTTATCACAAGTGAATTTGGGAATTATATATTTATCTATGGGAAAATATGATAAATGCTTTACTTATTATGAAAAGGTAAATGAAACCTTTAATAAAGGATTTGTAGAAGAGCAGAATATACTTAGATATTACTATTTTCTAAGTAACTTTTACTTAACCTTTGGCGACTATGATAAAGCCAATGAATATATAAATAAAATAATGAGTAGCAATATTCAGGTTGAAAACATAATTAAGCTAGAAGTTAGACTTATGGAAATATTGATTGATTTTTGGACCCATAATACAATAGATAAGGAAGCAATAGATAATTTAAGAGCTCAATATAAATCAAGTAAATATTTTGCTGAAAGGAGAAAAGCGCTTCTTATATTGGCTTATATATCACTTATAGCAGGAGATATAAAAATAGCAGAAGAGCTACTTTCAGAAGATGATGAAATAGAAGATACTTTTACATTAGATTATTTAGAATTATTAAAGTCTATTGTTATAGGCAAATTGAAGAAAGATTATTACATTTTAATAGGCAGCTATGAGAAGATTAAAAATAAAGGGCACTATGAAATAGAATACTTCACTAACATAGAATTAGGTGATATTTGCTTTAATTATAATCAGTTTTATAAATCAGTTAATTATTATTTGACAGCTTTAGATTTATTATATAGATTAGCAAAAAAGATACCTGATAAGAAAAAGCAAGTTAAATTTGTAAATAGGCATAGGGCTTCAGAAGTTTTAGATAAACTAATGAAAGTAGTTTCTGTTGTAAAGGGAGATAAGGTCTTACATAATCAACCACAAGACTTTGATGAAACAATGAGACTAGAGAACTATTTCAATATTAAAAATATAGTAGATTTGTTCAATGAAGATATTTTTAATACAGAATATAAAGAAGAACAACAACATCAAAAGGAAATAGCTAAAAGTTTTGAAGATTTAATTTTATTATTAGATAACAATTATATGCACAATTTAAATGTCATACTGAATTATGCAGTTAGTAAGACTTTTGCAAGTAGAGGAATGATTATTGTACATGATTTTGAAACTGACCAGTTAATAACAGCTGCTTCTACTTCTCAAAATGTATTTATATCTGATAAAGATTTAATTCTATCTGAAGTTAGACAAAAAAATAGAGGAGTCATTGTTAATAAATCTTTTAGCTATGAAGAACAGGATATAAATATAGACGATAGCATAAAAGCGATGATATGCATGCCTATTTTCAAACTTCAACCATTAGAAAATAGTGAAATAGTTGTTGAAAGAAGAAAAAAGAATTATACAAGTAATCAAAGAGATATAATTGGCTACTTATATCTAGATACTGATAAATTATTTAATAAATTTGATAGTAAAAGATTTAAACTTATTGACGCCGTTTCTCACCTTATATCTATCAATATTGATAACTACCTCTTAAAAATAATTTCCTCGACAGATAAACTTACAGGAGTATATACTCGTAAATTTTTTGACAATGCTTTTAAAGAGTTTATTCAAATTGCTAGAAGAGATTCAATAGAGTTTTCAGTTATTATGATAGATATAGATAAATTTAAAGATGTAAATGATACCTTTGGCCATAGAAAAGGAGATATGGTTCTTGGGAAAATAGGAAAGATTATTACAGAAAACGTAAGGAAGACAGATATAGTTGGTAGATATGGAGGAGAAGAGTTCATAGTCGTTTTGCCTAATGCTTCACTTAAAGAAGGAGCAAATGTTGCTGAAAAAATAAGAAAAGCAGTAGAGAGTTCAAATTTAATAAGTGAAAATTATCCTATTACTATTAGTTTAGGCATATCAGCTTTTCCTGAGCATGGACAGACAGAAGAAGAGCTTATAGAAAAGGCCGATCAAGCTTCCTATGTTGCAAAAGAAACAGGCAGAAATAAATGTGTTATATGGAGTAATGACATAGGTAAATCTAGAAAGAGGCTTGATAAGTTAGCTGGAATAATTACAGGAAATACTATGAAAGATCAAAGAATTGGTTTAGTAATAGTTGAGATAATAGACTTAATAAAAGAAAAAATATCTAAAGAAGATAAAATATACAAAGTATTAGGAAGAATAATTGAAGCATTAGAGGCAGAGCAGGGTATTATAGTTACATTAGATGAAAACAATAACATAAATAATACCTATGGAAGGATTAGATTTTCTGATACTTGGTTAGAAAATGTAGAGTACAATCATAAAATAATATACAAAGCCATAGAAGAGCAAAGCGGAGAGTTTTTCATTGACTGGGAAGACATTAGAGAAATTGATCTTGTATCAGGAAAACCTAATTGGAAGTCTGTTATTGTTGTTCCTCTTATTAATAGTGGGGTAGTAAAAGGGGTACTACAAATATCAGTACCTATTAAGGAAAAAGAATTTGACTATAATAGCTTTAACTTTGTGAATACTATAGGAGGTATAATAGCAGCTATGCTGTAGTCATAGCTGCTATTACATATATATTTGTTTTAATGATATAATAAAGAAAAAGGCAATGGATTGCAAGGCTATTGTCTTTGAAATAATATTTCCTTGCAAATACTACTATTTTACGAGGAGTGAAATTATGACTGCAACTATTAAAGATGTAGCTAAAGCAGCAGGGGTGTCAATATCAACTGTTTCAAGAGTTATAAATAATTCTAAACCAGTGAGTTCAGAGATAAGACAAAAAGTTTTGGAAGTAATTAATGAATTAGGATATAAGCCAAATGAAATAGCTAGAACTTTAGTAACAAAGAAGTCATATTTAATTGGAGTAATAGTTACTGATTTAGGAGATACATATATTGCGCAATTAGTAAGAGGTATAGAAGAAGTTGGCAAAATGTATGATTATGATATTTTGCTATGCAGCACATATGGAGATAAAGCAACTGAACTAAAATTTATGCAGCTTTTAACTAGAAAACAAGTAGAGGGTATAATACTGATTTCTGATTCATTAGATGACGAAATTGACAAACAGATAAAGGAGTTTGAGATTCCTCTTGTTTATTTAAATAGATATTTTTATACTGATGATTTTTCTACTGTAACTATAGACAATTTAGAAGCAACATATGAGATGACTAACTATTTAATAAAACTTGGTCATGAGAATATAGCCTATGTTCCATCAAGTAGTGAGAAATATTCTGTAGAGCTTTTAAAATTAAATGGCTATAAAAAAGCCATAGAAGAGTATGAGGGACTTGAAGAAAACATATTTTATGCTAGAGGTAGAGGTATAGATGATGGATATGAAGTATGTAAAGAAATTATGGAATCTGGTAAAGATATAACAGCTATATTTTGTAGTCATGATGAACTAGCAATTGGAGTGTTAAACTATTTGTATGATAATGATATAAAAGTTCCTGAAGACATATCTGTAGCAGGTTATGGTGACATAAAAACAGCATCCATGTTTAGACCTAGGTTAACTACGATTAGAGAACCTTTTTATGATATTGGAGCAGTGGCTATTAGAAGAATAATTAAGGAAATAAAAAAAGAAGCTGTAGAAAGCAAGACTATAGTACTTCCTTTTCAGATTCAAAAAAGAGAAAGTTGTGCTAAAATATAACTATTAGAGCAGCTAGTATATTATGGCTGCTTTTGTAGTGAGGTGCTGTATGAAAGGAAAGGACGATAAATATAATATATTATTAAAAAGGAAAAAAATTAGGAGAACATTTATAATTACATTATTAATAATACTAATAGTTTTTATAATTGTGTTTATTAAATATAAAACTCAAATTAGTAGTAGAATTTTAAGTGATTATTATTTTACTGTGGGTATTATATTTTTGATTTTAGGAGCATTGTCAAGAACTCTTGCTTGGATAATACATAAGAGATCAATCCTTAAACCAAGAGGTGAAAATGAAAATGATGTATTAGAAGCTAAAGTGGCCCTTAAGTCAATAGCAAAGACCCTTTCCATAATAGGATTTGCAAATATAATAATGTCTTTAATTTTTTTGATTTTATACTATAACTTATAATTGGCGGTGTTATATGAGAACTTTTATTGCCTTTGAGTTTGACAATCCTTTAAAAAGAAGAATTAGTTTAATTCAAAGTAAATTAAAAGAGTTATCTTTAAAAGGAAGATGGACTCCTGATGATAACTTTCATATTACTTTAAAATTTCTTGGTGATATAACAATAGAGGAATCTAAAAAAATTGAAAATCAATTATTTAATCTATTACCTTCCTTTAGTCCAGTAAGTTTATCTCTAGATGATATAGGCTTTTTTCCAGGAGATAAGGATATAAGGGTATTATATCTAGGTCTCAAAGATAAGATGAAAGCGCTAGGAAAAATAAATAGTGAAATTGAAAATTCTATGGAGAAATTAGGATATTCAAGAGAGAAGAGGACATTTAGACCTCATATTACTTTAGGAAGGAATATAGTTTTAAAGGATGATTTCAATAAAATTAAAGAAATGTTAAAGGAAGATTGCAATTATACATTTATTTTGAATAGAGTATCTTTCATGGAAAGTCAGCTTGTAAATGGAAAAAGAATATATACACCTTTAAGAACTTATATCTTAAACAAATAAAGATTCAACTTATAGAGCTATATAAAGTGTTAAAAGTCCCTGTACAGGGACTTTTAACACTTTAACAAGATACAGTTGTAAATTGTTAAAATTTGTTGAACGCTTAAAAATTTTTTGAAATGCTGCAGGATTTTTTACAGGATTAAAGAATAAACTATATAAACTGTTATATTGAAACAATTTATATTCAAGGAGTGGTAGTGTGGAAAAAATAATTATTGATGGTAATAGTCTTAGAATAGAAGATGTTGTAAATGTATGCAGAAATAATTATGAAGTGCAGTTATCAGACAAAGCAATAGACAATGTCATAAAATCTAGAGAAATAGTAGATCAATATGTAAATGATGAAAAGGTGGTATACGGAATTACCACAGGTTTTGGGAAATTTAGTGATGTAGTCATTTCAAAGGATGAAGCTAAGATTCTTCAAAGAAACCTGATAATTAGTCATGCCTGTGGAGTAGGAGAACCATTAGATGAAGAGATTGTAAGAGGGATTATGCTTTTAAGGGCAAACGCTTTAGCAAAGGGATATTCAGGCATAAGGCTTGAAACATTAAATACACTTATAGAGATGATTAATAAAAAAGTACATCCTGTAATCCCAGAAAAGGGTTCTCTTGGGTCAAGCGGAGATTTGGCACCTCTTTCTCATATGGTTCTAGTAATGCTTGGGGAAGGCGAAGCATTTTATAAAGGGCAAAGAATGCCGGGGAAAAAGGCTATGGAATTAGCTGGTATTCCAACAATAGAGCTAACTTCCAAGGAAGGACTGGCTTTAATAAATGGTACCCAGGTAATGACTGCAATAGGTGCTTTGGCAGTTTATGATGCAATGAATTTAAGTAAGATGTCTGATGTTGTAGCTGGCCTAACTATTGAAGCTCTAAATGGAATTACAACGGCTTTTGAAGAAGATGTTCACAACGTAAGACCTCATGAAGGACAAATAAATACTGCAAAAAATTTATTGAGAATATTGCAAGAAAGCAATATGACTACAGAACAAGGGGAGATAAGAGTTCAAGATGCATATACATTGAGATGTATCCCTCAAATTCACGGAGCTAGTAAAGATGCCATAAAATATGTAAAAGAGAAAGTAGAAATAGAGATTAATTCTGCAACAGATAATCCTTTGATTTTTAGGGATAAAGGTAAAGTTATTTCAGGCGGTAATTTTCATGGGCAGCCTATGGCTTTAAGCTTTGACTTTTTAGGAATTGCACTATCAGAGATTGCCAATGTATCTGAAAGAAGGCTTGAAAGATTAGTAAATCCTGCATTAAGTGGTTTACCAGCATTTTTAATAGAAAAAGGTGGACTGAACTCAGGATTTATGATAGTTCAGTATTCTGCTGCATCATTAGTATCAGAAAATAAAGTACTTGCACATCCAGCTAGTGTTGATTCCATACCTTCTTCAGCTAATCAGGAAGACCATGTATCTATGGGTACTATTGCTGCTAGAAAAGCTAGAACTATATTAGACAATGCTAGAAAAGTTTTGGCTATGGAGTTATTAGCTGCATGTCAGGCCATAGATTTAAGGGGCAACAAAGGCTTAGGTAGAGGAACTAAGATTGCATATGACATTGTAAGAGAGCAAGTATCTAAGCTTGATGATGACAGGATTATGTATGAAGAAATAAATAAGTGTGAATCTTTATTAAAGTCAAACGTTATTTTAGAAAAAGTTGAAGAGTGTATAGGAAAATTATATTAATTGGAGGGATTAAAATGATTAATAATCTTGATATTTCTAAAGCCATGACTATTAAGCTTGACAATGAGCTGCCTCCTATGCCTAAGTTTGTAGAAGGTATAAGAAGGGCGCCAAAGAGAGAGTTTACTTTAACTAAAAGAGAAACTGAGATAGCACTTAAAAACGCACTAAGGTATATACCAACTGAACTTCATGAAAAGCTGGCACCTGAATTTTTAGACGAGTTACTTACAAGAGGTAGAATATACGGATATAGGTTTAGACCAGAAGGCAACATAAAAGCAAAACCAATAGATGAATACAAAGGAAACTGCATAGAAGGAAAAGCTTTTCAAGTGATGATTGACAACAATCTTGATTTCGATGTGGCTCTCTATCCTTACGAGCTAGTTACCTATGGTGAAACTGGGCAAGTATGTCAGAACTGGATGCAGTACAGATTAATTAAAAAATATTTAGAAGTTTTAACAGATGAGCAAACTTTAGTGGTTGCTTCAGGACATCCAGTTGGTCTTTTTAAATCTTCCAAGGAAAGTCCAAGAGTAATAATAACTAATGCCCTTATGGTAGGTATGTTTGATGACCAAGAGCATTGGAACAAGGCACAAGCAATGGGAGTGGCTAATTATGGACAGATGACAGCAGGCGGATGGATGTATATAGGTCCACAAGGGATAGTGCATGGTACTTATAATACTATATTAAATGCTGGTAGGTTAAAACTTGGGGTAAAAGAAGATGGGGACTTAAGAGGACATCTATTTGTATCATCAGGTCTAGGAGGAATGAGTGGAGCTCAAGGAAAAGCAGTAGAAATAGCTAATGGTGTTGGAATAATTGCAGAAGTAGATTATTCTAGAATAAAAACAAGACTTGACCAAGGCTGGATAAGCACAGTTTCAAGTGATTTGGATGAAGTTTTTGCATTAGCAGAAGAATATGTAAGAAGAAAAGAACCTATTTCAATAGCTTATTATGGAAATATTGTGGACTTATTAGAATACGCTGTCAAGAACAACAAACATATAGAACTGCTATCAGACCAAACTTCTTGTCATGCACCATATGATGGAGGATATTGTCCACAGGGACTAACTTTTGAAGAGAGAACTGAGTTGTTAAGAACAAATAAAACTAAATTTATTGAATTAGTTAATAAATCATTAATACATCACTATGAATTAATCAAAGAGCTTACAAAGAGAGGTACTTACTTCTTTGATTATGGAAACAGCTTTATGAAGGCAGTATTTGATGCAGGGGCAAAAGATATAGCTAAAAATGGAGTAGATGAGAGTGAAGGTTTTATTTTCCCATCATATGTAGAAGATATATTAGGACCATTGCTATTTGACTATGGATATGGACCTTTTAGATGGGTTTGTTTAAGTGGAAAACATGAAGACCTTATAAAGACTGATAAGGCTGCAATGAGCATTATCAATCCTAATAGAAGAGGGCAAGACAGAGACAATTACGTATGGATAAGAGATGCAGAAAAGAATAAGCTTGTAGTTGGTACTCAGGCAAGAATTCTATATCAGGATGCACTTGGGCGAAGAGACATAGCTCTTAAATTTAATGAAATGGTAAGGAATGGAGAAGTTGGACCTATAATGTTAGGCAGAGACCACCATGATACTGGAGGTACAGATTCACCATTCAGAGAAACATCAAATATTAAAGATGGCAGCAATATAATGGCTGATATGGCTACTCATTGCTTTGCTGGAAATGCAGCAAGGGGAATGAGCCTTGTAGCCCTTCATAATGGTGGAGGTGTAGGTATAGGTAAATCTATTAATGGTGGATTTGGATTAGTTTTAGATGGAAGTGAAAGAGTAGACAATATTATAAGAACAGCTATACCTTGGGATGTTATGGGTGGTGTAGCTAGACGTGCTTGGGCGAGAAATGAAAATTCTATAGAAACATGTATTGAATATAACAATATGAATAAAGGTACTGACCATATTACACTACCTTATATAGCAGATGAAAATTTAGTTAGTTCTCTTGTAGACGAGGCATTTAAGAAGATTTAAGAAATGGAATAGAAGACTGAAAAGTTTTATTAAATCATTCTGAGAGTTGTCGAAGATTTTTACATATTTTAGCGAAAATCTTTTGACTCCTCAGAATGATAATATTTTGCTTACATAGAAATAGGAGGAGATATAATGGCTAAAATAGTTCAATGCGTTCCTAATTTTAGTGAAGGTAAAGATAAAATGCTCATAGAGAGAATAATAGATGAAATAAGAAAAGTTGAAGGTACAAAGTTGCTAGACTATTCTATGGATAAGGATCACAATAGATGTGTAGTTACATTTATAGGTACTCCTGAGGCAGTGGAAGAGGCAGCTTTTAATGCTTGTAAAAAGGCATCAGAGCTTATTGATATGAGTAAACACAAAGGTGAACATCCAAGGATGGGAGCAACCGATGTTATACCTTTAATACCTATTTCAGAGGTTACAATGGAAGAATGCGTAGAAATGTCTAGAAGGCTTGGAAAAAGAATAGGAGAGGAATTAGGAATATCTGTTTTCCTATATGAGAAATCTGCAAGTGCACCTCATAGAGAAAATTTAGCTTCTATTAGGAAAGGACAATATGAGGGTATGAATGAAAAAATGAAAGACGAAAAATGGAAACCTGATTTTGGGCCAGATACTTTAAACGTAAAATCAGGAGCTACAGCTGTTGGAGCTAGAATGCCTTTAGTAGCATTTAATGTAAATTTGGATACAAATAATTTAGAAATAGCAAATAAAATTGCCAGAAGTGTGAGAGGAAGAAGTGGTGGTTTTACAGCTTGCAAGGCATTAGGTGTAGAGATTAAAGAAAGAGGCATAGTACAAGTTACAATGAATATGGTAGATTACAACAGTACGCCACTTTATAGAGTATTTGATATGATAGAAAGAGAAGCAAAGAGATATGGGGTAAATATAATAGGAAGCGAGATAGTCGGATTAGTTCCTATGATGGCATTAATTAATTGTGCAGACTATTATCTAAGATTAGAAAATTTTAGAGAAGATCAGATTTTAGAAAAGAGAATATATGAATAGGGTGATTTGATGAAGGCTCATATTGTAATAGAGAATATCTCCCAATTAGTTACTATGGAAGGCCCTGATAGACCTAGGATAAAAGAAGAAATGAAGAACATTGGATTAATTGAAAACGGAGTTGTGGCTATATCAAATGATGAAATCATCTATGTTGCGGAAGGAAAGCTGCCAGATTATATAGAAATTGATGAAAATACAATTACAATAGACGGAACTGGAAAAACTGTAACTCCTGGATTAATTGATCCTCATACTCATTTAGTTCATGGTGGTTCTAGAGAAAATGAATTAGCTATGAAGCTTAATGGAATGAAATATATGGACATACTTAGAGCAGGAGGAGGTATTTTAAGTACCGTTAAAGCCACTCAAAATGCTACCTTTGAGGAATTATATATGAAAGCAGAAAAAAGCTTGAATACTATGTTAGAATTCGGCGTAACTACAGTAGAAGCTAAAAGCGGGTATGGCTTAAATGTAGAAACAGAATTAAAACAGCTAAGAGTGGCTAAGGAGCTAAATGAAAGACATCCAGTAGATATAGTATCTACTTTTATGGGGGCTCATGCAGTTCCAATTGAATACAAAGATGATCCTGAGAAATTTGTTCAGATAATCATTGATGAGATGATTCCTAGGGTAGCAGAAGAGAAATTAGCTGACTTCTGTGATGTCTTCTGTGAAGAAGGTGTATTCAGTGTAGACCAGACAAAAAGAATATTGAATGCGGCTAAAAAATATGGTATGCTTCCTAAAGTTCATGCAGATGAGATAGAACCTTTAGGAGGAGCAGAGTTGGCTGCTGAAATAGAAGCTGTATCTGCTGATCACTTAGTAGCAGCAAGCGAAAAAGGTATGAAAATGATGGCTGAAAAGGGTGTTATAGCAGACCTGCTTCCTGCAACTTCTTTTAATCTGGCTAGTGGAAAATTTGCAAATGCCAGAAAGATGATAGAACTAGGAGTGCCTGTAGCACTATCAACTGACTATAATCCTGGCAGTAGCCCAACAGAAAATATACAACTTGTAATGTATTTTGCTTCGCTTATTTTAAGAATGACCCCTGAGGAAGTATTTACAGCTGTTACAATAAATAGCGCATGTTCACTAAGGAAGGAAAATAAAGTAGGTAGCATAAAAAAGGGAAAGAAAGCGGATATTGTAGTATTTGATGCACCAAATATAAATTATATAATCTATCATTTTGGAATAAACCATGTTGATATGGTTTTGAAAAATGGTAAAATAGTAGTAGAAAAAGGTAGAATAAAGGACGCATTTTAATGTGTCCTTTATTAATTAAGTATAGAAATTTACTAAAAATTGTAGGAGGATTTTAAATGTTATCAAAAGAAAAACTAGATAGAATCAACTTTCTAGCAAAGAAATCAAAGGGAGTAGGGTTAACCGTTGAAGAACAAGAAGAGCAAAGGGCTTTAAGGAAAGAGTATTTATCTGCCTTTAGAGAAAATTTTAAAAGGCAACTAGAATCTATTGAAATTGTTGACTGCAATAAAAAATAAAAAAGTCTAAAAGATACTTTGAAGGAAAAATGAAATAATTGTAGAAATAAATATAAAAATGTGAGTGAGGAGGATGTAAATTGTCAGAAAAGCAATATGTTGTATTTAAGTTAGGAAAAGAAGAGTACGGTATAGATATAATGAATGTCACAGAAATAATTCAATACCAAGAAAGTGTAAAAGTACCGAACTCACCTAAATTTATTGAAGGTATAATAAATTATCGTGGAAAGGTAATACCTATAATCTGTTTAAAAAAGAAATTTGGAATAGAAGATTCTTTAAGAGATGGAAACACTAGAATTATTGTAATTAACTTAAACGAGAAGCAAATTGGTTTCATAGTAGATGAAGCTTCTCAGACAGTTAGAATTGATGATGCTAACATAGACCCTACACCTGATATTATAGTAGGAATTGAAAGAAGATATATAACTGGTGTAGGAAAAATTGATGATAGGTTAATTATTTTAATTGATTTAGAAAAAGTGCTTACAGATGAGGAAAAGGAAAAAGTTGAAGCTTTAGAAATTTAGTATGATTTTAATAAAGTAAAATTAATGTAAATTTATGTCAGTAAAAACTAGATATCTCCTTCAATAGTTGTCAAATTTTTTGAAACAAGTCTTCTATACTTGAATTAATAATAAAGTATAGGAGGCTTTTTATGAAAAAAAATTTTTCTGTCTTTCTTGTTTTTTTTGTTTTTCTATTAGTACAAGGCTATTTAGTATATGGTAATTCATTAGATAAAAGAAATCTAATTGATGTAGAAATAATCCATTATTTACTATCAAACAGGATAAAAGCTATGAATAGAGGTCTATATACTGATGAAGCAATGGATGATATCATAGCCGATTTGGAAAAGATTGAGAGAGGTCAACTTTTACAGGAAGATATTATATCTTTAAAAGATGCTAAATTAAATCCTACAGATTATCCTATGGTGATAGGGTTAAATACACTAAAAATTGATTCTATATCTAACAAGGATAATATTTACATATTAAACGCTGAAATTCAATGGGATATATTAGAGGATAGTGAATTTATGGAAAGTATTAGATATTTAATTGAAGTAGAACATCTTGAAGGAAAATTTTACCTTATTAGTTTAGTACCTATCCAATAAATAATAAATTAACCTGACTATGTTATTTATATTAATAAATATTTAGGGGTGTTCATATTGTCAAAACCCGTACTGGACATAAAAAGAATAAATGAAATAATTGAAAAAACTATTGATGCAATAGATTCTGGTAGACAAGAAATTTTTGAAATTGCAGAAAATGCAAGAAGAGAATGTGAGAGAATTAAGCAAGAGCTAGCCAATATACAGCAAAAAATTTCTTTAGTAATACTTGAAGTAGAAGAATTTGAAAGAGAAGAGAGAAAAGCAAAGGCTAAACTTATGATGGTTAGTAGAGAATTCAACAGATATTCAGAAGAAGACATTAGGCTTGCTTATGAAGAAGCTAATAATATTAGGATAAAACATATTTTAAAGAGACAAGAAGAAAAAGAATTAATAAATAGAAGAACAGAACTAGAGTTAAGTTATAAAAGAACTTCCGAGATTGTTATGAAAGCTGAGAAGTTTGTATCTCAAGTCGGAGTAGCTATGGATTTTCTAAAAGGAAACTTAAGTAACATTTATGAGACTATTGGAGATATGAATAAAAAACAGCTTTTAGGTATGAAGATCATTGAAGCTCAAGAAGAAGAGCGAATGAGGGTTTCAAGGGAAATACATGATGGTCCTGCTCAATCAATGGCAAATGTTGTTTTGAAAGCTGAATTATGTGAAAAACTACTTTCTATAGACTTAAATCAAGCGAGAATTGAGTTACAGAATCTAAAAGATATTGTTAGAAAAAGTTTAAAGGACATTAGAAAAATTATTTATGACTTAAGACCTATGTCTCTTGATGATTTAGGGCTTATACCGACTATAAAAAGGTATACAGATAACTTTGCAGACGAAACTGGAATACACGTTGAGCTTTTAGTTTTAAATGAACAGCAAAACATCAATTCTATTATTGAAGTGGCTTGTTTTAGAATAATACAAGAAGCTCTAAATAATATATCAAAACATTCTAAAGCTCAAAATGTATTGATTAAGATTGACCAGACACCAGAGAAGCTATATATTGTTATAAAGGACAATGGTATAGGATTTGAAGCGGACAAACTGAAGGGAAGAACAGAAGAAAATGGGTTTGGAATTATAGGTATGAAAGAAAGGGCAGAGTTATTAAATGGAAAATTAGATATCATATCAGCTCCTGGAGAAGGCACTAAAATAATATTAACTATACCTTTAGAAAGAAAGGACGATTTATATGAATGACAGAAAAATTTCAGTTTTAATAGCAGATGATCATTCTTTGATGAGAGAAGGACTAAAGCAAATACTGGAGCTCGAACCTGATATAAAAGTTGTACCCTCAGCTGCTAATGGAGAGGAAGCAATAAAATATGCCCAATTATATAAACCAAATGTAATACTAATGGACATAAATATGCCTAAAATGAATGGGATAGATGCTTTAAGAAGATTAAGGGATATAGGAGTAGATTCTAAAGTAATTATGCTTACTATTCATGATGCTAGAGAGTATTTGTATGAGACTATAAGAATAGGAGCTAATGGATATGTGCTTAAAGATGCTGACTCTGATACTTTGCTGAAGGCAATAAGGGATGTTTGCCAAGGTAAGTCATATATTCAACCAAGCTTATCAGAATTACTAGTAAAAGAGTTTAACTCAAAAGGAGATAAAAGTAAGGCGACTTCTGTTATTGATACACTTACAAAAAGAGAATATGAGGTACTTACTCTTATTGCAGAAGGGTTGAATAATAGGGAAATTGCTGAAAAGCTTTTTATTAGTGAAAAAACTGTGAAAAACCATGTATCAAATATATTCAAAAAATTAGATGTAAATGATAGAGTTCAAGCGGCTATTTTTACATTTAGAAATAATATAAAAAGAATATAATAAAGTCTAGACATCTAGGCTTTTTTTATAGGTGTTTTTATTATTATGTTGACAATAAAAAATGGTATATATATCATATTAGTTAGAGACGCTAAATTTTAAATATGGAGGGATTAAGATGTCCGAGAGAATGGAAGGGAAAAAACTGCAAGAAGTTTTAACACATAAATGGAGAAATTTATGGGAAGAGCTTTCAGAAAGTGAAATAAAAAATGTATTCGAGACTGGTGAAGATTATAAAATCTTTCTTGATAAATGCAAGACTGAAAGAGAATCTACTGAAGAAATAATCAAAAGAGCAAAGGAAAATGGATACATATCAATTGATGAAATAATTGAAAAGAAACAGACCATTGAACCAGGTATGAAGATTTACGCAGTAAATAAGAATAAAGCAGTAGCACTATTTGTAATGGGAAAAGAGAAACTAGAAAAAGGTATGAATATAGTTGGCTCTCATATAGATGCTCCAAGAATAGATTTAAAACAATTTCCTCTTTATGAAGATTCCGAACTAGCATTACTTAAGACTCACTATTATGGCGGAATTAAGAAATATCAATGGGTAGCACTGCCTCTAGCACTTCATGGAGTGGTTATGAAGAAAAATGGGGAGAAAATAAATGTAACTATTGGAGAAGATGAAGATGACCCAGTGTTCTTCATTACAGATTTATTGCCTCATCTTGCAAAGGACCAGATGGCTAAAAAAATGGATGAGGGAATTACTGGAGAGAGTTTAAATATCTTGTTTGGAAGTATTCCATATAAAGAAAAGGATTTGAGTGATAAAGTTAAACTCAATGTTTTAAATATATTATATGAAAAATACGGTATTGTAGAAGAAGACTTTACTACTGCTGAGTTTGAAGTAGTACCAGCTGGAAAGGCTAAGGATGTTGGAATAGATAGAAGTATGGTTGGGGCTTATGGACAAGACGATAGAGCATGCGCATATACGTCGCTTAAAGCAATTCTAAATGTTGAAAATCCAAATAGAACGGCTGTTGCATTATTTGTAGATAAAGAGGAAATTGGAAGTGTAGGCAGCACTGGAATGGAATCTATGTTCTTTGAGAATATTGTATCTGAGCTTGTAGCCTTATCCTATCCAAGTTACAGTGAGTTAATTGTAAAAAGAGCTTTAGCTAATTCAAAGGTATTGTCAGCAGATACATTGGCCGGATTTGATCCTAATTATCCAGAAGTGTTAGATAAGAGGAATTCACCTTTTATAGGTAAAGGAGTAACTTTAGTTAAATATACAGGGGTTAGAGGAAAAAGTGGAAGTAATGACGCTAACTCAGAATATCTATGTGAAATTAGAAAATTGTTTAGTGATAACAACATTATTTGGCAAATGGGTGAATTAGGAAAAGTGGACCAAGGCGGTGGAGGAACTATAGCTTATATACTAGCTAGATATGGTATGGATGTAGTAGATTGTGGAGTACCATTACTAAGTGTTCATGCACCTTATGAAGTTGCAAGTAAGGCAGATATTTATATGACATATAAGGGATATAAAGTATTTTTTGAAGCATAAATGAAAGGGCTATTGCATAATTAGACTTAAAAGAGATTCTTCACTTACATTTATATATAAAATATATTAGAATGTAAGTCCGAAGAATCTCTAACTTTATATATTATGCACGGTTCTTTTTATTATAATGGGTTTTTAGATATATAATCAATCACAAAATTTTTAAAAGTAAGACTTAGTGGAGAAAGCTTTCTTTTTTTATGGAATACAAAATAAAATTTTCGACTAAGGTCTAATCCTTTAATACTATAAGGCTTTAATATTCCCATATCTACTTCTTTTTTTATAGCTCTTTCTGAAATAAAACTTATTCCGATGCCTAGTTCGATAAATTTTTTTATAGCCTCAATATCTTCAATATAGGCAACAATATTTAAAGATTCGATATCAAGACCTTGTTCTTTTAGTTTATTTTCTAGTAATTCTCTTGTGCCTGAACCTTTTTCTCTTAAAATGATTCTTTTATCCATTAAAAAACTTATATCAAGTTCTTTATATTTTTCCCAAGGATATTCTGCAGTATTTGGAACTACAGCAAAAAGCTTGTCTTCTATTAAATCAATATATTCAAGTTGTGGAGTATAGAATTTAGCCCCTATTATACCAAAGTCAGTAAAACCATCAATGATACTTTCTACAGCTTTTTTAGAATCAAAATCAGTTAATGAGAAGGTAACATTTGGATATTTGTCAGTAAAATGCTTAAGTAGTATAGGTAATACATAATGCCTTGGTATTGAGCTAGAACTTATTTCCAAATGCCCTTGTATTTTGCCTTTATAAGCACTCAAATCAAATTCAGCCATATTCCTCATATTGATAATATCTATGGCATATTTATAAAGTAATTCTCCCGCTTCTGTAGGTGTTACGTTTTTTCCAGATCTATTCAACAAAAATGTTCCAAGCTCATTTTCTAGATTTTGAATATGGCTTGTAACAGTAGGCTGAGTTAGATATAATTTTTGAGCTGCTTTAGAAAAGCTTTTGCAATTTACAATTTCTACAAAAGTTTCCAATTGTCTAAAATCCATAATATCACCGCTTTCTAAACCTATAATTAAATACTATTTAAAAAGTTCATTTTTGTCAATTATATAAATAGTATCAAAATATGAGGAGGCCTAATAATGAGTAGAGAAACTAAAATAATATTAGATGAATTAAATTACACAATAGGGAAGTTAAATCAAAAAGAGAGAGATGGGAAAAAACTAAGAGAAAGCCAATATTGGTATAGGGAAGGATTAAAAGCGGCTAGAGATATAGTTTTAAAGGTGGAAAAATTGGAAAAGTAAAAAATATACAATGCTATAAATAAAAATTGGATTAATGTGTACTAGGCTTTCATATTAGGCTTTTTTAGATAATATAATCTAGTAAAGCTAATATGAGAGGTGAAGAATAGTGAAGCATATGACAATAGTAGAGTACAATGATGGTTCAAGACTTACTGAAAAAGTGCAAAGGTGGATATCTGAAAATGAGGAACAGATATTAGAAATTATAGATGTTGAATATTCACAGCATGGGAACATTTTTTTAGCAACAATTACTTTTGAAGAAAGAAAATAAATACTGAAATGAAAATAAAAGAAAAAAGCTTTAAATAAGCCTTATAAATAAAAATTACAAAGCAGAGCTTCTTTATTATAAAAAATGAGATAATCCAGAAATTTTCAGATTATCTCATTTTTTTGATGTCGGTGGTGGGACTCGAACCCACACGTCCCAAAGGACAACGGATTTTGAGTTCATCTATATTTTTCAACTATGATGGAATAAGCAATAATACAGTGAATCCAAGCCTATATGTAGCAATTACTAAAGAAGGGGCTTCTGATAGTCTAATTAGAATGGAAGAAAATGATATCAAATTACACCCATAATAACTATGAATTTTGCATTAATTTTTGTCATCTTTTCTCTGCCTTTCTTTATGTAAGTTTCTATATTAAAAGAAGTTTTTAATATCATTTGTTCTTTGTCAGAATATTTCATCGTAAAATTATAAGTTAAAAAGTACAAAAATACAAAAATACAAATATACAAACCCTTTTAGGTTATTGAAACCTAAGAGGGTTAACAGTTTAATGAGAGTGGAAATTTTTATACTTAGTATATTAGACTACTAGATTAATCCCAGTAATCATCGTCGTAATCATCGTCATTGTTGTCATAGTTGTTTCCATATCCATACCAAGGACCATACCAAGGATACTAAGGTCTGTAATTCCGGTAATAATCTCTTCTACGACGTCTAGGGTATTTGTGGCGGAGGTCATATCTTCTATCGTAGTCATATCTGTCTTTATAATCATATCTTGGGTCCCAATATTGTTGACCTTGTACATTATCATAATCATTATACATAATGAAAACCTCCTTTTATTGTCTTTGTTCCTTTTGCACTATTAATCTATAAAAAAAGTATATTTTTTTTACTATATTATTGATTCTTAAATACTTAATTGGTACAATCTTTAGAATAAGATATCAAAATTTTTGACGAAATTGTTTATTGTATCTTGAAGAGTTAAAATATTAATATTTAAAAGTTAGGGATGGAGGTGTAAATATGAATAGTAAAAAGAGAATAATGATGGTTACAGTAGACCATCTAGTTAATGCTGCTTTAACGAAACAGCTAAAAGATATATTTGGCAGTGAAGTTGAAATTGAGTCTGCTTTTTTAAAAGAAAGTGATATTATAGATACAAAAAATGTTGACATAGTAGTATGTTCAAGTAAGGCTGTAGAAAAAGAAGTCAAAAGCAAGATGACTTATGAAGTTCCTTTAGTATCAGTAAAGAGAACTATAGAACTGAAGCATATTTCTGAACTTATAAGTCTTAATACTGGTGAAGAAGTTTTGCTGGTAAGTAATTATCCTTCCACAGCTAATGAAACTATAGAACTACTAAAAGAAATGGGCATTGACCATATAAAATTTATACCATATTATCCTGGCTGCAAAGAGCCAATTCGTGATATAGCTGTTACTCCAGGAGGAAAACATATAGTACCAAAAGGAGTAAAGAGAATAATAGATATTGGACTCAAAATTATAGATATATCTTCAATTATCGAAATATTTCTGAAATTAAACTTACCTACGGAAGAACTACCAATTTTATCTGCTGAGTATAGTAAGGAGATGATTCGTTTTAATAAATATCTAAGTGACAGCAATAAAATGCTTAAAGCTATGTTTGAAGTTACAAATGATGGTATTGCTGCTTTAGATGTCAGTGGGAATATATTTTTCTGTAATAACAAATTTGCAGAGTTAATAGGTTATAAAAATGAGCAGCTAATATCTATGAATATAACTGAACTTATTAACGATAATAATATAGTTGACATAATGATGGACCAACAACAAAGAAATAATGAAATTGTAAATGTTAATAATAAAGAATTAATGTTAAACAAAACTTTGCTTTATCAGGGAAACTATTTAAAAGGCCATGTTATTAGTATTCAGGAGATTGTTCATATACAGAACTTAGAAAAAGAAGTGAGAAAAAGATTAATCAGCAAAGGCTTTATTGCCAAATATGACTTTAACGATTTAATAGGTAAAAGTCCCGAATTACAAAGCAAAATAAAGATTTCAAAGAAAATTGCACAAAGTGACTTAACTGTATTAATTCAAGGAGAAGATGGAACTGGTAAAGAAATATTTGCTAATGCTATACATAATGCTTCAAAAAGGAAAAATGAACCTTTTGTGGCTGTAAACATGGCTTCTTTATCAGAAAATCTTGTAGAAAGCGAGCTGTTCGGATATGAGGAAGGTGCCTTTACAGGTGCATCTAAGGGAGGAAAGGCAGGTTTTTTTGAACAGGCTGACCGGGGAACTATATTTATAGATGAAATTGGTGATGCTTCACCTAAAATTCAGATGAGCCTTCTTAGAGTATTGCAGGAAAAGAATATTATAAGGGTAGGTGGCACAAGAGTTATTCCAATTGATGTGAGAGTAATTGCAGCGACGAATAAAGACCTTTATGAGTTAGTAAAGGAAGGCAAATTCAGAAAAGACTTGTATTACAGGTTGAAAGTACTTCATTTTAGGGTTCCAACTCTTAAAGAGAGAATAGAAGATGTACCTTTATTAGCTGATTATTTCTTTAGAAAGTTAAATAGTAATAAACGGCTTAGTGATGAGGTAATAGAAATATTCAAAAATTATTCTTGGCCAGGTAATGTAAGGGAACTTGAAAATCTTATCTATTACTTGGACAGCATAGTTGAAAGTAAAGTAGTCACCTTAAACGACTTGCCTGAGGATTTGTTAACGCAGCTAACAAAAGACAGAGTTGAAAAGGAGTTGATTTCAGAAGAAGCATTTACTGGAATTGTTTCTACAGATAAGATGAGGGAATATGTTGAAATTCTCAAAGTTTTAGAAAAGGCCAATATTTTAAACATTAAAATAGGAAGAAATAAAATTTCAGATATGCTTAAAATGAGAGGAGTATACTTATCTTCGGAACAAGTTAGGACAAAGTTAAAAGATTTAGATAAAATAGGGTTAGTTGATGTAGGGACTACTAAACAGGGAACAACTATTACTGAAAGAGGAAGACTATTTTTAAAAAAATATGATGAAAATAATTAGGATGATTATTAGGTGATAGATTGAGGTTGCACCAACTAAATTAGCACCTAATAATCATTTTTTTTTGTCTATTTTTATGGACAAGCTTTTATAACCAACAAAAAAATATGAGAAAAAATCAGGGCTTCCAAAAAAAGGACGAAAACATTTTCCGCTTTAAAATGATAAAGTTTTCAAAAAACAAAATTACAGACATTTAACAAAATTATTACAATAATAAAACAAAAACCAAAAAACTTGGCATCAATTTTGCATTATAAGCTGTTCAATTATCTAACGTAATATTTGCTCTGGGGGAGGTTTATATTTTGAGAAATGGTGCTAATAAACTTTTAGAAGTTAAGGACATTGTAGTTGAATTTAATATTGACAATGAAAGAGTTAATGTACTTGATAGAGTCAGTTTTTCTATAAAAGAAGGTGAAGTAGTTGGATTAGTAGGGGAATCTGGATGTGGAAAAAGTATGACTTCTTTATCTATTATGAGACTACTTCCTAAAAATTCTCGAATTCCTAAAGGTGAGATATTATTCAAAGATAGTGATTTATTAAGACTTGATGAGAACCAAATGGCAAGCATAAGGGGCAATGAAATTGCTATGATTTTTCAGGAGCCAATGACGTCTCTTAATCCTGTTTATACTATAGGAGACCAAATTGCAGAAATGTTTATTTTACATTATAAGATGCAGAAAAAGGATGCACTTGACTTAGCTGTTGAAAGGTTAAAGCAAGTTTCTATTTCATCCCCTGAAAAAGTTATTAAACAATATCCTCATCAATTGTCTGGTGGCATGCGACAGAGAGTAATGATAGCTATGGCTATGTCATGTAATCCCAAAATATTAATTGCAGATGAACCTACAACAGCTTTAGATGTGACTATTCAGGCCCAGATATTAGATTTAATGAGGAGGTTAAAAGAAGAAACAAAAGCTTCAATTCTGTTAATTACTCATGATTTAGGAGTTGTGGCAGAAATGTGCGACTATGTAATAGTAATGTATGCTGGCAAAATTGTAGAAGAAGGGGATGTATACAGCCTATTTGAAAATCCTAAACATCCTTACACTATAGGGCTTCTTAAGTCTCTACCATCTTTAAATGAAATGAGGCATAGATTGCATACGATTAAAGGTACTGTACCTTCTCCTAAAGATTATCCTAAAGGCTGCAGATTTTCACCAAGATGTGAAAAAGCTACAAGTGAATGTTTTAGAGATACACCTCCATTTATATCTTTAGGAGATACTCATAAAGTCAGCTGCTTTAATGTGGCATATGAAATAGGTAATTCTGTAAATGTTTAAGTAGAAGAAGGTGTTGAGTAATGGAAAAAATTATGGAAGTTGTTAATTTAAAAAAATATTTTACATTAAAAGACTCACTATTTTCTAGAAAAAGAGTACTTCGAGCTGTAGATGATGTGAGCTTTGAATTATATAAAGGAGAAACTTTAGGTTTAGTAGGAGAAAGTGGTTCTGGAAAGTCTACAACTGGCAGAACTATTTTAAGGCTTACTGAGCCAACTTCTGGCCAGATTTTTTATCATGGCCAGGATATTAGCAACATAAATGGAGAAAAAATGAGGGAAATGAGAAAAAACATGCAGATGATATTTCAAGACCCTTATGCTTCACTAAATCCTAGGATGACTATTGGTGAGTCAATTTTAGAACCTATATTGTCACATGGGCTGTTAGAAAGTAAAGAAGCTGTAAATAGAGTATTTGAGCTTTTAGAATTAGTAGGATTAGATGCAGAATACTACTACAGATATCCTCATCAATTTAGTGGTGGTCAAAGACAAAGAGTTGGTATTGCCAGAGCTTTAGCTTTAAAACCGGAAATAATAGTTGCCGATGAGCCTGTATCCGCTCTGGATGTATCAGTTCAGGCTCAAATAATAAATCTATTTAAGGATTTACAGGAAAAGTTTGGATTCACTTACGTTTTCATAGCTCATGACTTAAGCGTAGTTAAATATTTAAGCGATAGAATAGCAGTCATGTATTTAGGCGAGATTGTAGAGCTTTGTAGCAAGGATGAGTTGTTTAATAATCCATTACATCCATATTCTATAGCTTTAATGTCTGCTATACCTGTACCAAATCCAAGGAGAAAAGAGAAAAGAATTATTTTGGAAGGCGACATTCCAAGCCCAGCTAATCCTATAAAGGGATGCAGATTCAGTAGCAGATGCTTCAAGAAAAAAGATATATGCAGTGAGGTACATCCTCAGTTAATAGATATAAATGGTCATAAAGTTCGATGTCATCAATATTCCCAATAGTAAGGATAGTAATAAGGAGGAATGGATATGGGAAGGTATGTTTTAAAAAGATTATATAAAGGACTAATTACTTTTTTCATAACAATAACATTAACATTTTTTATTTTAAGGTTAATGCCTGCTGACCCAGCAACTTTGCTTATGGACCCTAGGATGTCAGAAGCACACCGTCAGCAGATGTTACAGGAATTTGGCTTAGATAAACCTCTGATTGTACAATATTTTTCTTTCCTTAAAAATTTACTTAAAGGTGAGCTAGGAATATCTTTTATGCAAAAAAGGCCAGTAATGGATATTATAGCAGAAAAATTACCATGGACTTTACTATTAATGATAACTACCCAGGTAACAACTATGTTAATAGGTATACCCTTAGGTATATATTCTGGATATAAACGAGGAACTTTATTTGACCAGATAGTTAATGCTGTTGCAATTTTTGGAATATCAATATTCGTTCCTTGGCTTGGTTTTACTCTACTTTATATATTTGGATACAACCTTGCAATACTTCCAGTTGGAGGTGCCTATACTCCAGGGATTGAAGGAGGGCTAAAGTATTTCTTAGATGTAGGTAAGCACTTAATATTGCCGCTTATAACTTTGATGGCTATTTACTTAGCAAATTATGTGCTTTATACAAGAGGCAGTGTAATTGATGTTATGTCTGAAGATTACATTAGAACTGCGCGTTCTAAAGGGATGAAAGAAAGAAGAGTACTATGGAAGCATGCGTCAAAAAATGCCATGGTTCCTACAGTTACAACAGCAGGTCTGATGATAGGTAGAATGGTTGGAGGAGCTGTGCTGACTGAAACAGTATTTGCATATCCAGGTGTAGGAAGAATGATATACCAGGCTGTTAGCCAACAGGATTTTCCTATTTTACAAGGTGCCTTTATAATACTGGCATTAAGCGTAATAATTATGAATATTGTTACAGATGTGTTATGTGCCTATTTAGACCCGAGGATTAAACTGAATTAGAGGTGATATATATGGAAAATATTACAACTTTTAAGCAGAGATGGGGAAAAGAAATAAAGGCCTTTTTAAATCATAGATTGGGAGTCATAGGTTTAGCTGGAGTTGTTATTTTAGTTCTCATAGCAATATTTGCTCCTCTTATAGCTGAGCCAGTTTCAGGATACGGGGCATATGAAGATAAGCTATTGCCACCTTCATCTGAGCATTTATTTGGTACAGATGATATGGGGTTAGATTTATTTTCTCAAGTAATCTGGGGAACCAGATCTTCAATTAAAGTAGGGATTATTGCTGTTTTATTAGCATTGGTTATAGGTGTGCCTGTAGGGCTATTAGCTGGCTATTTTGGAAGAATATTCGATACTATTGGAATGGGAATAACTGATATTTTCCTTACTATACCTATGCTGCCTTTAATAATAGTTATTGCAGCTATAGCTGAATCTAACAGTATAAATACAGTAGCGTTTATTATTGGTATATTTTCTTGGCCTGACATAGCAAGAATTACGAGGTCTTCTACTATGAAAGTATGCGGAATGCAATATATTGAGGCAGCAAGAAGTTTAGGAATTAAAACATCCAAAATTATTTTCAAACATGTTTTATTAAATGCCAGCACTCCAGTATTTACTAACTTAACTATTGTTATGGCATCTTCAATAGTTAGTGAGTCATCTATTAGCTTTTTAGGTTTAGGAGATCCTCTTGCTCACAGTTGGGGGAAAATTTTACACAATGCTTATCAAAGTGGTGCTTTTGGTACTGCCTGGTGGTACTCGCTATTTCCCAGCTTAGCAATTATTTTCTTTGTAATATCCTTTAACTTTTTAAGCATGGGAATCAGAGATGCATTGAATCCGAAAGTAAGCAGAGAATAGGAGGATAAACATGGCAGGTTTTACTTTTGAAGAATATATGAGACGAATTAAAAAGATAGCTGACTATATTAATGAAAAAGAACTAGATGGTTTTCTTGTATTTAACCCCTACAATGTGTTTTACCTAGGACTATATTATTATCCTGGTAAAAGACCAGTAGTGATCTTTTTACACAAGACAGGTAAAGTCTATGCTTTTACACCTAAAATGGAATATCATGAAGCCTGCAAGCAAAACCAGTTTAACCAGGTTTATTCCTACGATGATGATTACAATTCAAAAGCTGACTTATTTAGCTTTATGTGTAAAAATATAAAATCCTCTTTTCCAGAGACTAAGAAAATAGTTGCTGATGAATTAAGTTTACATGGATATAAGAGGATGAAAGAAGAATTTGACTATGTAGTCATTGATGATGAAATAGCCAAAATACGCCAAATTAAATCAGAAGAAGAAATCCATATGTTAAAGTTGTCTGCTTATTATTCTGACTACATGGTAGCTAAAAGCAGAGAATTATTAAAACCTGGAATGACTGAACTGGGAATATTAAACAGAATGATTACAGAAACAGTAGACAAAATGATATTAGATTTAGGAGAAGTCATATATGTTCCAGGAGGACCAGCAGGTGCTTTAGTTCCTAGTGGTATCAGAACTTGTATGCCTCATGCGCTGCCAAGCGGAAAGAAAATTGAAAGAAAGGATACTATGATTTTATCCTGTGGCACTAATGTGTGGGGCTACAGGACTGAATGTGAAAGGACTTTCTTTGTAGGAGAACCGGATGAAGAAAGAATCAGAGCTTTTGAAGTAATGAGAAAGGCCCAGCTTTATGCTATAGAACTGATGAAACCTGGTGCAGTATGTGAAGATATTGAAAAGGAAATCGTAAGGTTTATTACTGAAGCTGGATATGGAAGTTATATAAAGCACAGGACAGGTCATGGCAAAGGATTAGAAGAACATGAAGCTCCTTATGTTGCTGCAGGAGATAAAACTGTAATGAAGCCTGGCATGATTTTCTCCAGCGAGCCAGGGATTTACATAGAAGGACTATCTGGCTTCAGGCACTCAGATAACATTTTAATAACAGAAGATGGTTGTGAAGTATTGACAAAATATCCTAAGGATTTAGAAAGCTGTATAGTTCAAATATAAAGAGGGAGGTTAAAGAATATGGAATATGACTTAATCATTAAAAATGGGTTTATAATTGATGGAACTGGAAATCCAGGGTTTTACGGAGACATAGCAGTAAAGGGAGATAGAATTGTAAGAGTAGCTACTAAAATTGAAGGAGAAGCAGAGAGAATTATTGATGCTAAAAAAATGATGGTTTCACCAGGTTTTATAGACCCTCATGTTCATTGGGAAACAACTATTCTTAATGATAACTCTTTTGATGTTTTCCTCAAGCAGGGAGTAACTTCTGTTATATGTGGAAATTGTGGTCATTCAATTACTCCATTAGATTCATCAAATATTTACGAATATTATTATAAAAATGGACTTATTACAAAAGAAGCACAAGAAAGATATAACAGAGAGCAGCCTAAGTGGAGCAATTTCAGCCAATATTGCGACAGGGCAAGAGAAAAAGGCTTGAATATTAATATGGGACTGTTACTTGGTCATGGCACTATTAGATGGACTGCTATGGGTGGTTCTAAAGACAGACCTCCTACAGAAGAAGAAGAAAAGGAAATACTAAGATACATAGAAGAAGGTATGGAACAAGGTGCATTAGGAATATCAACAGGATTGTCCTATATTCCTAGCAGGTATGCTGATACTGAAGAGATAATCAAGTGTGCAAAAGTTGTTGCAAAGTATGATGGGGTTTATGCAACTCATGCCAGATATTATATTGGTATTCTTGAATCTACATTAGAGGCCATAGAAATAGGAGAAAAGTCAGGAGCAAGAGTGCAAGTTTCTCACTTGAGTTCAACTTCACCAGAGTCCTTTGATGCAGTATTAGAGGCTAGAAAGCGAGGATTAGAAATAGCAATAGATACTATACCAAGAAGTACAGGACATTGTACTCGTAAGGACAGACTAATACAATTTATCATGTCTATTTCTTCTGAATTGTTTGATAAGGGAGTTGAAGGAGTTAAAGAAGCACTTAAAACTCCTGACGGAAGAAAGTTAATCCTTCAGGATGCTTATATATTTGGAAACGACATGGATAAGGTTTTTGTAATTAATACAGGAAACAAGGAAATTGAGAGAAAGAGTATAGCACAAATTGCAAAAGATAGAGGATATTCAGACCCTAAAGAACTGATTCTAGATATGTTGGAAGATGATAATGATAATTATACATTCTGGCTAGGAGGACCAAGCAGAGCAGATTTTCCAATAGGACCTCATCCTAAAAATATTCAGGATAATCCTCTAGTAATGGTTGGTACAGACATTATATTTGGTGAACCTTGGGACCCAGGTTCATGGTATGAACTTCAAAGGCGGGGAGGTTTTCCAATATTTATGAACATGTATAGAGAAGGAGGTGTGAGAGTAGAAGAGATAGTCAGAAGAAATACATCTTTTGCTGCTCAGCAATTTAGGCTGAGAGACAGAGGACTTTTAAAAGAAGGTATGAAGGCAGATATAGCTGTTATTGACTTAGATAAATACAGCTATCCTTTACCTGAAGAAATAGATTATTCAAATCCTTTAGTATGTGCTGAAGGAGTAGAGTATGTTTTAGTCAATGGAAAATTAGCTTTAGATGGAGGAAGAGTACTTAATACTTTTTCAGGTGAGATTCTTTTAAATAATAAATAAAAATAGGGGGGTAATAAAATGAAGAAATTATTAATTTTAATGTTTTGTTTAATTTTAGCTCTAACTACATTTACAGCTTGTTCAAGCAGTGGTACTAAGGAAACTGGTGTGGAAAGTAATAGTTCAAATGTGTCTAATGATGCAGCAAATGATAGTAAGTTTGGTGGAACTCTTACTATAGGAACATATGCTGACCCAGATACATTAAATCCTTTAGTAGGTAATGATATTGCAGGTTCATGGATATTGAGGTTAATGTATCCTACTTTAATGACATTAGATGAAAATGGAAACAAGATACCTTATATAATTGAGGAACCAGAAATATCTGATGACGGATTAACTGTAACTGTTAGATTAAAAGATGGACTGAAATGGCAAGATGGTACGCCTATTACTTCTGCGGATATTGACTTTACTTATAGAGTTCTTTATGAACAAAAGCTACAATGGCAGTATGAGTCTCTTGAAGGTGTAACTTGGGAAACACCAGACGATAAAACTATTGTTTTCACATTAAGTGAACCATATCCAACATTTATTACAACAATTGGTTATTGGCAGAGAATAGTTCCAGCCCATATATGGTCAAAGATTGATGACATTAAAAACTTTGCTAATGAAAATCCAGTAGGATTTGGACCATATAAATTAACTGAATATGAAAGAGGACAATATTACATTTTGGAAAGAGTTGATGAGTTTTTCTTATCACCAGAAGGTAAACCTTATCTAGATAAAGTCATATTTAAACCTTATCCAGATATAAATACTATGGTTTTAGCATTGAAGTCTGGAGATATAGACTTAACAGCTAAAGAAATACCTGTTGCCGCAGCTAAAGAATTAGAGACAAGCAGTCAATTTACTGTAGTTCAGAATCAGGATTTAGGTTATGAACACATGTCAATTAACTTGAGAGATCCTATACTTCAAGACGTAAACGTCAGAACAGCAATGGCTATGGCTATTGATAGAAATCAAATTGTTAACTTTGCTTTTGATGGAGCAGCAGAAGAAATGCCAGGAATAATTTCACCTGTATATAAAAAGTATCAAATAGGAAATTACTTCCCATCCCATGATGTAGAAGGTGCTAAAAAATTGTTAGCAGAAGCAGGATATAAAGATACAGATAATGATGGAATATTAAATGCTCCAAATGGAGAAGAGTTAAGCTTTAAATTAATGTTTGCCAATACTATAACAACACATGAAAAAGCTTCAAGAGTATTAGTGGACAATATGAAAGCCATAGGAATTGAAATAATTCCAGAATCAATGGATAAATCACTTCAGACTGACAAGTTATACAATACTGGCGAATGGCAATTGTCATTAAATACTTGGGGAGCAATTGATGACGTAGAATCATCTATGTCTACATTGTTCTTGTCAACAGCAACATTAAACTGGATGGGATACAACAATCCAGTAGCAGATGATGCAATGCTGAAAATGAAATCAGCAGTATCTCAAGAGGATATTATGAAATATATGGATATTTTCCAAAAAGAAATAACAAAGGATATACCAGATATTCCTTTAGTAGTTAAGAAAAACATTTTTGCATATAATAGCAAATTTAAAGGATTTATTCTACGTCCATCTACTCTTGAAGGAATAATAAATGCTGAATCTCTTGCACAAGTTTATATGGAGAAATAAAGAATTTCTAGTGCTACTGCTAAAGTTAGTAGCTTAGCAGTAGCACGAAATATAAAAAAAGGAGGAGACATTATGGGACTTAATAAAAAATATAAAGGATATAAAGCATACCAATATTTAGAACCAGGAGTTGATTATAGAGCTTTTGAACTATGTGAAGGAGATAAAATATTTCCTGAACATTTAATTGAATTAAATGAAGAACAGGAAAAAAGAGTACAAAGACTTGCTGAAGAAAAAATATTCATATCATTACATGAACACCCTGTTTTATTCCCTAAAAATTTGGAAAGAGATATTTTTGAATATAATCGAGAAGGGAGACAGGCTTGCGCTTACGAGGAACTTTCAAGAAGTTACTTGGACTGTGTATTTGATAACCTTATGGATGGAACTTGTACAATATATTCTAAAAGCGGATGGAAATGGGGAGAAGTTCTCCATGATTTAGGCATGAGATTATGCGACCTAGCTCATCAGGATTTTATAATCAGATGTGAAAAAGTAGAGGACATATATAGAGCTCATAAAGAAGGGAAAATTGCTTTAGTACCTGTAATAGAAGGCGCAGCACCAATAGAAAATGAATTAGATAGAATTGAAATACTTTATGGTTTTGGAGTAAGAATGATGGGCATAACTTACAGCGAATCAAATGCACTAGGTTCAGGTCTTAGAGAAGATAGAGACGGAGGTTTAACTTACTTTGGAAAACAGGTTGTTGAAAGAATGAATAAAGTTGGCATGGCTATAGATTGTTCTCACGTTGGAATTGAAACTACAAAGGATGTAATTAAATATAGCAAGAAGCCTATATTCATGTCCCATGTAGGTGCTAAAACACTGTGGAACAGTAAGAGACTAGCTCCAGATGATGTTTTGAAAGCTTGTGCTGATAAAGGAGGAGTAATAGGTATTGAAGCTGCACCACATACCACTTTAACAAAAAATAACCCTGAACATTCTATATATTCAGTTATGGAACATTTTGAATATGTTAAGGACTTAGTAGGAATAGACCATGTAGCTTTTGGTCCTGATACATTATATGGAGACCATGTAGGACTACATCACGCTTTTGCAGCCCATCTGTCAACTAAAGGAACTCAGGGAGATACTAATGTCTTTAAAGAAGTTGAATATGTAAAAGGTATTGAAAATCCAACAGAAGCCTCTAAGAATATATTAAGGTATCTAGTAAAAGCTGGATATTCTGACGAAGAAATTGAAAAAGTAATTGGAGGTAATATTATAAGAGTTCTTAAAGAAGTTTGGGTATAAGAAGGGGGCAATAGTATGAGAATTGTCTATGTTGTGCCAGGGATAATGGATGAAAATGAGGTAAAGAGGAGAGGACAGCTTTTAAAAAACTGGGCTTTCCTCGGTACTGAAGTAGATATTGTTGCAGCAAAAGAAGGGCCAGCTTCAATTGAAAGTATGTATGAAGAATATTTAAGCATACCTGCTGCAGCTAAGCTTATATATGAGAAGGAAAAGGAAGGATATGATGCAGCAATACTTGGTTGTGCAGGTGACCCAGGGCTTGATGCAATGAGAGAAATAACTTCAAGGATGTTGGTAGTAGGTCCAGGGCAAACTAGTATGATTGTTGGTGCTATGCTGGGACATAAATTTTCTGTGGTAACTATAGAAGACAGCATGGTAGCCAGCAGTTATGAGTTAGCATATAAAGCTGGAGTTTTACAAAAGTTAGCCTCTGTAGTTTCTGTAAATATACCTGTTTTAGAATTGTTAGTAAATAGAGATGAATCTTTGAAAAAAATTATTGAAGTAGGAAAACTGGCAGTAGAAAGAGATAAGGCAGACTCACTAGTTCTTGGATGCATGACTATGGGCTTCCTAGATGTAGCGGAGGAAATTGAAAAAGCTGTTGGTGTTCCTGTTGTCAATCCTTCAAAAGTCAGTCTAAAAGTTGCAGAAGCATTAGTAGGAAGCCGCATTACCCATTCTAAAACTGCCTTTGCAACTCCAGTTAAAATAAGCAGTGGGAAAGTAACTAAGCTGGAAGACTTATACATAAAGAGATAGAGAGGTATAGCTTATGGGATTAAATAAGAAATATGACGGATATAAAGCCTATTCATATCTTGATGAAGGAGATTTTAAAAGGTTTAAAATGTCTAAAGAGTTAAACAGGGTTGAAGAGTATTTAATACCTCTCAGCCCTGAAGAAGAGGAGAGAGTCCAAAGACTAGCAAGGGATTGTATATTTATATCATTACATGAACACCCAACTCTTTTACCTGAGAATCTAAATGAAGTTTTTGATTACACAAGAGAGGGAAGAGACCATTGTGCTTATGAAGCGCTGTCTAAGTCTTACTATGATGCGGTATTTGATAATATGCTGGATGGTACCTGTACAATATATTCTAAAAGCGGATGGAAGTGGGAAGAAGTACTTCATGATTTAGGAATGAGACTTTGTGATATAGCGCATCAAAGTATGGTAGTTAAATGTGAAAGAGTTGAAGATATTTACAGAGCCCATAGAGAAGGTAAAATAGCTTGGATTGCCAGTATAGAAGGGTCAGCACCAATAGAAAATGAATTGGATAGAATTGAAATACTTTATGGTTTTGGAGTAAGAATGATGGGCATAACTTACAGCGAATCAAATACACTAGGTTCAGGAATAAAAGAAGACAGGGATGGAGGTTTAACTTTATTTGGAAAGCAAGCACTCAGAAGGATGAATAAGGTTGGAATGGCAATAGACTGTTCCCATACTGGATATAAAACTACATTAGATGTAATAAATGAAAGCGAACATCCAATATTTTTAACTCATGTTGGAGCCAGGGCATTATGGGACAGTAAAAGGCTATTTCCTGATGAAGTATTAATTGAATGTGCTAAAAGGGGAGGAGTTATAGGTATCGAAGCAGCACCACACACAACATTGACAAAAAGCAAAAGAAGGCATTCAATAGATTCTTACATGGAACATTTCAAGTATATAGTAGACTTAGTAGGAATTGACCATGTTGCCTTCGGGCCTGATACATTGTATGGTGATCATGTGGGTCTCCACCGAGTTTATTCTCAGCATTTATCTACAAATAAAACACGGGGAAGGGAAGATTTTGAAGAAGTTGAATATGTAAAGGGATTAGAAAATCCTACTGAGACTTCTAAAAACATATTACGGTATTTAGTGAAAGAAAATTATTCAGATATTGAAATTGAAAAAGTTTTAGGTTTGAATATTATTAGAGTGTTAAGTGAAGTATGGAAGTAAGTTTACTAAAGGAGGATTATGTTGGATTTTAATAAGGTTGTATTTGGCAGAAGAAGTATCCGTACATTTTCAGAAAAAGAAGTATCTGAAGAACAAATCTATAGGCTGTTAGAATATGGTCATGCTGCCCCTTCAGCAGGGAATATTCAGCCCTGGGAGTTTGTTATAGTTAGGGATTATGAAAATAAAGTAGCTATAGTTAATACCACATATATTGGAAACAATAAATTAAATGGGAAACCTCAGGAATGGATACTTAGAGCACCAGTATTTATAGTAGTTATAGCCAATAAAGAAAAAAGTTATAATCGTTATGGAGAAGATGCATTGAAAACATTAATATATTTAGATACTTCAGCTTGTGTAGAAAACATTCTGTTAGGTGCGGTAGAATTAGGACTGTCTAGCTGTTATGTGTGTGGATTCAGGAAAGAAGAACTGGCTAAAGTATTAAAATTACCGGAAACTTATGAACCAATAGCTATATTACCTGTAGGCTATTCTAATGAGTTTTGCCTTGAAAAACCTAAAATTTCTTTACATGATATTCTGCACTACGAAACTTTTTAACCTTTATTATAAATTTGGTAACTAGTAAAAAAGTATATAAATACTTATACTTCCCCCATAATATATAAAAATAGGTACTTTAAAGTACCTATCTTTATATATATAATTGAAGAAAATATACTGATATATATATTGAAGAAAATATATTGATTCTAGGAGGTCCTTTTATGAGAAAACTTGTTAAGGCTAAAGGAATATTTGACGGTAAAGAAGACAGACTATTATATAATAGGATAATGTTGGTTGAAGATGGACTTATTTCGTCTATTGGATATGAAGAGGATTTTGGCTGTCTATGTGATGAAATAGAAATGATAGATTTATCAGACTACTACATAATTCCTGGACTAATAGATTGTCATACTCATTTATCTATTGTACCTCAACAGGGAAATCAGGTAGAGCAGATGAAGTTGCCTGCTCCCCAAAATATATTGCGAAGTATCTCTCATATGAAAGAAGACTTTAAATCTGGTGTAACTACCATGAGAATTATGGGAGAGGAGAATTATATAGATATAGAGATTAAAAAAGCAATAAAAGAAAAATTAATTAATGGGCCTAGAATATTAGCAGCAGGTAAAGGTATAGTAGCAACTAATGGTCATGGAGTAGCCTTAACAGTTGCAGACGGACCTGAAGAAGTAAGGAAATTAGCTAGAGAAAATTTATATAAAGGTGCAGACCACCTGAAAATTTTTGTTACAGGTGGTATAAGTACTTTGGGAAACAGTTTAAATAATGCTACTTATAGCATTGATGAAATAAAAATGGCTGTGGAAGAAGCTGAAAGAGTAGGAACATATGTGGCTGCCCATGCCCACGGTGGTATAGGTATTGATTTGTGTATTGAAGGTGGTGTCAGATCTATTGAACATGCTGCCCTTATTACAGAAGAGCAAATAGAAAAAGTCATCAAGGCAGATGCTTGGATAACTATTACTTCAACTATATTATTTGATGAGAAAGGTGTAGAGGCAAAAGATACAGTTAATGAGGATATAAATAAAAAACTTGTAACTGGAAGAAAATTAGCTAAAGACAACTGGAGGAAAGTGGTTTTATCAGGAGCAAATTATGTAGTTGGTACTGACAGCATGCATGGCATGATAGCTGATGAAATTAAATTTTTAACAAGTTTAGGTGTACCTAATATAGATGCAATTAAAGCAGCTACAAGTAAAGCTGCTAAAGCTTGCAATTTTGATAAAGTAGGTGTTCTGGAACCCGGAATGTTTGCAGATTTTTTAGCTTTAGAAGGTAATCCTTTGGAGGACATAGATGTACTGAAAAAAATAAAATATATTTATATTTCAGGAGAACTTGTAGAAGAATATATTTAGTATATAGATAAATTGAATGGAAAATAATAACAATATATATGACAAAAATTGACTTTTTCTTATATTTAGTATAATACTTTCAAAAATAATAATGTGGCTGTGAAGAGAAGCAGTAGGTTATGATTCTGTTTATAGAGAGTCATTGGCTGGTGGAAAATGACAACAGTAGTAGCCGAACTCGTCTTGGAGTTGCTAAGGCGAAAAAGTAGTTCTAGATGGTTAATCCGTTAAGGTTATTGAGGTGGGTAGCTAAGTGCTACCAAGTAGAGTGGTAACACGGTCCTTTCGTCTCTAATTGAGGGGAAAGGATTTTTTAATTTTAAGAATTTAGAAAGAGAAGTGGTGAGAATGCAAGAGTATAATCCTAAAGTTATTGAAAAAAAGTGGCAGGATATTAGGATTAACATAATCTTCAAAATTAGCGGAAATTATGATCAATTGGCTTTGTTAATTGCTATTTTGTTAAGTTTTGTTTACTTCCCAACTATGTAGCTTGTTAATGGAGGAACTTATGGCAGCATCTCATATTTTATGATTACTAACACCGGGATAGTCGCCCCATGATATGATACCTCCAAAGTAGACAGTCTAATTAATTAAAATTAGATTATCTACTAGGAGGTATTTTTAATGAGTAGAATATCAAAATTTAGTAAGGAAGAAAAAATTAAAGCTTGTCAAGATCATGGGAAAAATCATGTTAGTTTTTTGCAGCATAACAAAAGAAATTGGAGTTAGTGAAGAAATTGTTCATATATGGTATCTAAGATGTAAAAAACATGGTCTTAATGCTTTTGAAACATCAAATAAGAATCATTCATACAGTAAGGACTTTAAGTTATCAAAGAAAAACATATTAGTAAGAGATTTTAAAGCTAATGTACCTAATGAGAAATGGCTTACAGATATAACCGAATTTTCAATTTCAGGAGATAGTAGAAAGCTTTATTTAAGTCCAATTTTGGACCTTTATGATAACAGTATAATTACATATGAAATATCCTTTAAAAATAATAATAAGTTAATATTTAAAATGCTTGATAAAGCAATACAAAAATATCCTGATGCAAAACCAATATTTCATAGTGATAGAGGATTCCAATACACTAATAATACCTTTAAAAGTAAAATTCAAAAGGTAGGGATGACTAAAAGTATGTTTAGAGTTGGTAAATGTATAGATAATGGACATATGAAAGGATTTTTTTGTACATTAAAAGCTGAAATGTTCTATGGAAAGATATTTAAATCACTTGAAGAACTAAGGGATAAAATAATTGAATATACAAATTTTACAATGAAGAAAGGTTGTAAAAGAGATTAGAATGCATGGCCCCATTAGAGTATAGAAACCATGCATCCAAATGTGTATAAATTTTAATTAAATTGATTGTCTACTTGACAAGGGGCAGTTCATATCATGCATCCCAACATTTATTATAGAACCTAAAAAATCCCCTTATATAAAGGGGACCAACGTGTCTTTTGGTGCCGGTGGTGGGACTCGAACCCACACGTCCCAAAGGACAACGGATTTTGAGTCCGCCTCGTCTGCCAATTCCAACACACCGGCAAGTAATTTTGTGTTTGACAAGTTACCTTATTATCTTATCATAACTATATGGAAAAATCAATAGTTTAAATAAAATTACTTTTTTGCTTCTAGTTAAAGTTTTACATAGAACGTTGCATATGATATATCATAAAAATGTTTATTTATGGAATCAGTTGAAAGTTATCTTATATTACATTATGATGACAAATTTGCTATTAGTGATAAAATCTTTTAAATCTACATACACTTTTTTTATAGCGAATAGAAAGTTTTACATAAGATTTTTATTTAAAGAGTTTTGACCGTATGAGTTTTAAAAGATGTATGGCTTATTAGAAATTTTAATATATTACTTGTGGGAGGAGACGTATGAGGAAAATTATATCCATTATTACTGCAATAATCTTACTATTTTCTTTAGAGGGTGAAGTTAAATCACAAGCATCACTTAAGTATAAAATCGAAATTGATATACTTTCCAGAAGTCTTTATCTTTTTGAAAATGACAAATTAGTGAAAAAATATCCTGTAGCAGTAGGGAAACCCAGTACTCAAACTCCTGTAGGTGAATATAAAGTAATAAATAAGCTAGTAAATCCCTATTATTCAAAAAAGAAGATAGCAGGGGGAAGTCCAGAAAATCCTTTAGGCAGTAGATGGATAGGGTTCAAACCTTCTTATGGAATTCATGGAAATAATAATCCTAAGTCTATAGGAACATTTGTATCAGAAGGCTGTATTAGAATGTATGATAAAGATGTAAAAGAGCTGTATGATAAGATTACTTTAGGAGTACCTGTTTCAATTAAATATGAGCCAATAAAAATAGAAAGAGATATGGAAAATAAAGAACCTATAATCATTGTCTATCCAGATGTCTATTATAAAACCTCTAATTTATTAAAATTAGTTGATGAAAAACTAAAAGAGCTGAGTCTTATAGAAAAAATAGACAAAGCAAAACTTGATACTTTGAAAATGCTTTTAAATAAAGAGGTAGTTGTATTTTCTGACAAATGGGTTTATATGGTTAATGGGAATTACATTACTAATGATGTAGTATATAAGGATAATATTATTTATGTAAATCTTGATAAAGTTTGCAATTTTTTTAATATAGATATATATAATGATGAATCTACAGAAACCGTGGTCATATTAAATAATAGTATTTCTACAATTGAGAGCAATGGGAACAAATATATTTCCATTAATTTAATAGAAGAAAACATTGGCGGTATTCATAAAATAAATCAAAATCAGCAGACAGTTAATCTAGATATAAATTACTTATTATTTAACAATAAATTCGTAAAAGGCAGTATTATAGATATTGAAGGAGATACTAGGATTTCGCTAGAAAGTATAAAAGATATATTTAGTTCTGAATATGATATGTTAAATGAAAAATCAAAAATTGTGATTAAAAATAAAGAACTAGATTATAGAATTATTAATGACAAGTATTATGTTACTTTACAAGATTTGTTGAAAAATATTAAATTAAAGGCTAATGTGCACACTAAAGATAAATATGTAGAAATCTTCAGTGATTCTTATATTACTTATAAAAATGTAGCTTATAATGTGATAATGAAGAACAATGAATACTTAATTCCAAGAGAATTATTAGTGAGGTTATTATCTGATTATGAAATAAACGCAATTGATAAATGTCATTGTCTGGCAATTATACAAAATTTAATAGATGAAAGCACAGAATACTATGATATAAATAGGTTACCAAACTGCTATAAAATTTGGAAGGATTATTATAATACTAAATTTTTTCTTAATAAAAAAGTGTGCTTATGAAATTAATTGATATAAGTGTTATTACTATGCAATTTGAATATAAACCTTACAAGGGATTCTTCTGACCTGTATTTTCATAATGACATATTTAGCTAGTTGTCATTATGGATATAATTGAAGAATCTCTTTTAGTTTATTTAGTTTAAATTGTGAATAGCCTCTGTGCAAAACAATACTAAAATGATAAAATAGAATCTAGATTTGGCCAAAAATTAGGCATAAAGAATAAAGGGTATTTCGGGAAGGGGTGAATAAATGCTTGATCGGGAGCAAAAACTTATTAGAAAATGCATGAATGGAAACTTAAATGCCTTTGACGAATTAATAGAAAAATACCAAAAAACTGCATATAATATAGCACTTAGGATGCTAAAAAATCCTGAGGATGCAATGGATATATCACAAGAAGCATTTATTAAGGTTTATAAATCAATAAAAACGTTTAATTTTGAATCTGCATTTTCCACGTGGTTATATAGGATAGTTACGAATACTTGCTTAGATTTTTTAAGAAAAAAGAATACAAATGTATATTCAATAGATAATCCAATTCAAACTGATGATGGTGAGATAGAAAGAGATATTCCTGACAGTTCAGATGGACCTGAAGCAGCTTTAGAGAAAAAGCTTACTAGAGAACTTGTAAATAATGCCATAAGTAAATTAGATGAAAACCACAGAATAGTTATTATTTTGAGAGATATTCAAGGTTTTAGCTATGAAGAAATATCAAATATATTAGACTGTTCTATAGGTACTGTTAAATCAAGAATAAATAGAGCTAGAAATAATCTTAAAGAGATTATAATTAAGGAGATGGAACTAAATAAAAAAGTGAACGTCTAATAAATGAAAGGAGGGATAATATGAACTGTGTCGAGTTTATTAATAACATATCTTTGTATATTGATGGGTATATGAATGAAGAGGAAAAGAAAAAATTTGAGCTTCATATATCAGAATGTAATAGTTGTAGACAAGAATATGAGTTTATGCTTAATATCATAAAAGAAGTTAAAGAACAGAAACAGGTAGAGTTGCCTGATAATTATAGATTTGAGCTAAGACGTAAACTTAAAGAAGTGGCGAAAGAAGAAAAAAGAGAAAAGAAGGTAAATTGGAGGGTTCTATCGTCTGTAGCAGCAGGACTTGTTATAATGCTTATAAGTTTTAGTATGTTATCAAGTAAGTTGCCTTTTAATAAGAGTGAAGAGAACATATTACTTAAAAGCACTGAAAGTAAGCAAGAGCAAGAAATTACTGCTTTTGATGCGAATATGGTCAATGGTGAAATAGAAGACAGTAGTCCTCAAATAGATACTTTTGAAAATAAGACTGAAAAAGAAGATGAAATGACTATGGCAAGTATACCTATGGAAGAAGATGGTCTAGTTAAAAGCTTTGGTAGTGATATGGCTTCAAGAAGCAATTTGGGTTATGGTAGAAAATCAATTAAAGAAGCTTATTTATCTATTGAGCTGAAAAAAATTGATGCAGCAGAAGAGCAAATAACTAAATATGTAGAAGAAAATGGTGGATATATTGAAAGTTTAAATAGGCAATCTTATGGAAACGATGATAAGGTTGAAACAAAAAGCCTTATAATTAAGATTAGAATTCCAGCAGATAAGTTTGACAAATCTTTAGAGTTCTTAAAGCAACTTGGAACAATAATAGAAGAAGAGTCATATTACAACGATGTTACAGATGAATACCTTAGTATTGAAGCCAACTTAAAAAACCTTTATGAAAAGGAAGAATTATTATTAGATATATTAAATAAAACAGAGAATGAAGAAGACAAATCTTTAATAGAAGAAGAATTAAAAGATGTAAAAAAGAAAATTACTTCAGAAGCTACTACAATAGAAGAGTATGAAGAATCTATAAATTTATCGACTATAAACACAGAATTAAATGAAATCAATGAAGACGATTAGGCTAGATTTTAATAGCTATAGAAAGTTTTTACTTAGATTTAATTGAGTAAAAGAACTTAAAAAATAAATAGAATAAGAATATTTATGTTTTATCGTATAAAAAGGATTCCAGTTTCTTAAAACTGGTTTTTTTTTAATGAAATATGTAGCCTTACTTTTATGTTCTATAAATATGTTTTAAGCAAATTACAAAAATATTTTATTTTGTACAGGCGTTTATGCGGTAGTTCAAGAAAAAAGCAACCTTTTATTTATTAATGCCTCAATAGAAGGCTTTTTTATAATGAATGGAAAAGTTTTACTTTGTAATCATTATAATTTGAAACTTTAATTCAATGAATTTTAGCTGATTTCGAAATCTTTGCTTTAATTTAATAAGTTGCTTATGTAATAGGGCAGAATAAAGCAACTTATATTTTAAATTTTAATATTTATAGAAGCTTTTATTATTTGACTTGTTTACTGATGATATCTTTTAATATATACTTAATGTTAGGAGTTTAGAGAATAAATATAGTATATAATAACATATATACTGTTTTAAGGAGTTGATACTTTGTTAAAAGGGAGATTCATAATAATAGATGGGAATAGCTTGCTTCATAGGGCATTTCATGCTTTACCACCTTTGATGACTAAAGACGGAATTTATACAAATGGAGTATACGGTTTTTTGACTATGTTTTATAAAGTTACAGAGGAGTATAAGCCGGATTATATAAGTGTTGTTTTTGACAGGAAAGCTCCTACATTTAGACATATTGAATTTGAAGACTATAAGGCAGGAAGAGCTAAAACCCCAAATGAATTAGTAATGCAGTTTCCAATACTTAAAGATATCATGGATATAATGAATGTACATAGAGTTGAAATAGATGGTTTTGAAGCTGACGATTTGGCTGGAACTCTAGCAAAAATAGGAGAAGAAAATGGACTTGAAGTCATTCTAGTAACTGGTGACAAAGACTATTTACAATTGACAAGTGATAAAACTAAGGTGTTATTAACGAGAAAAGGTATATCAAATATTGAGGCTTTTGATAGGCAAGCGGTTATTGAGCGATATGAGCTTACTCCTCAGCAATTTATAGATTTAAAAGGTTTGATGGGGGATAAATCTGATAATATACCTGGAGTTCCAGGAATTGGAGAAAAAACAGGAATTAAGCTTTTAAAAGAATTTGAATCCATTGAAGGAATATATAATAATATAGAAAAAGTAGAAGGAAAAAAGCTTAAGGAAAAACTTATTGAATACAGAAATCAAGCTTTTATGAGTAGGAAATTAGCAGAAATTATTACTTCTGTGCCTATTAAAATTGATTTTAATGAACTCACTTTTAAAGAGCCGAATACTGATGAGTTAATTAAAATATACAGCAAACTAGAATTCAACAGCTTATTATCTAGATTAAACTTAAAAAAAGAAGCTGAAGAGGGTTTAATGTCTGCAGGGAAATTAGATGCAGAAATAATCGTTATTAAACAAAAAGAAGAGCTAAAAGATATCCTAACTAAAATTGAAGAGACTAAATCAATGATTATTAAATTTTGCATAGATGGGGATTATCCTTTAACAGACAGTGTCCTAGGAGTAGGAATTAGAGCTGGAAAAGGGAAGAACTGTTATATTGATTTTACAGAAGGAGACATCGTACCAGATTATTTCTTTTCATTATTTAGGGATATTTTAGAAAATGACAAAATTAATAAGCTAGGTCATAATATAAAAGAAGAGATTTTAGTATCTTTAAGATATGGAACTCATATAAATGGTGTAATCTTTGACAGTATGATTGGACAGTATTTACTTAATCCGTCACAAAATGATTATAGCTTAAAAGTTCTTGCCAATGAATATTTAAATACACCTATAATTGGAAAGGAAGATATTTTAGGCACAGGAAAAAGTAAAAAAACATTCGGAGAGATATCTCTAGATGAAAGAGTATCCTACATAGCTAATGAGTTAGAGATAATATCAAGACTAGAAGGGTTAATAAAAGACTTAATTAAATCACAAAATATGGAAAGATTATTTTATGAAGTAGAGCTGCCTTTAATTAGTGTATTAGCTAGTATGGAATATATAGGTTTTACTGTAGATGTAGAGAAGCTGAAAGAACTAGGTGAAGAATTTGATGAAAAAATTGAGGTACTTACACAATCTATATATGGCTTAGCGGGGGAAGAATTTAATATCAATTCTCCTAAACAGTTAGGTGAGATATTATTCGAAAAGTTAAAATTACCAGTAATTAAGAAGACCAAAACTGGATATTCAACTAATGCAGAAGTACTTGAAAGTTTAACAGAAGTACATCCTATTGCTGAAAAGATATTAGAATACAGACAACTAGTCAAACTAAAATCTACTTATGTGGATGGACTTATATCAGTCATTGATAAAAATACAGGAAAAGTTCATTCGAGTTTTAACCAGACAATTACTACTACAGGAAGAATAAGTAGTACAGAGCCTAATCTTCAGAATATACCTATTAGAACAGAAGAAGGCAGAAAGATAAGAAAAGTTTTTGTTCCTAGCAGCAGTGAATATGTCTTAGTAGATGCAGACTATTCTCAGATTGAGCTTAGAGTTCTTGCTAGTATTGCTGATGATCCAAAACTAAAAGAAGCCTTTTTTACAGGAGAAGATATACATAGAAAGACTGCTTCTGAAGTTTTCGGAGTTAAGCTCGAAGAAGTTACGCCTCTAATGAGAAGTAGAGCTAAGGCTGTGAATTTTGGAATAGTATATGGAATAAGCGATTATGGACTTGCAAGAGATTTAAAGATTTCAAGAAAAGAGGCTAAACAATATATTGATAATTACCTAAAAAATTATGTTAAAGTGAAAGAGTATATGCAAAATATAGTTGAACAAGGTAGAACTAAAGGATATGTTGAAACTATATTACATCGAAGAAGATATTTACCAGAACTAGCTTCTAAAAATTATAATATAAGATCTTTTGGAGAGAGAATGGCTATGAATACACCTATACAAGGAAGCGCAGCAGACATAATTAAGCTGGCAATGGTAAATGTGTACAATGAGCTAAGAAAGAGAAATATGAAATCAAGGCTTATTTTACAGGTACATGATGAACTAATTATTGAAGCTCATAGAGATGAGGTTGAAGAAGTAAAAGTGCTATTAAAAAATTTAATGGAAAATGCTATAAAGCTAAATGTACCTCTTAGTGTAGATATGGAGATAGGTGATAGTTGGTATGATACAAAATAGAACTAAAATTATTGGATTAACAGGAGGCATAGGAACAGGGAAAAGTACTGTTGCTAAGCTAATTAGAGATAGGGGCTTTCCAGTAATAGATGCAGATTTGATTGCTAGAAAGGTTGTAAATGTTGGAGAGAGTGCCTATATTAAGATTGTAGAAACTTTTGGAGCTGATATATTAAATGAAGATAAAAGTATAAATAGAAAGAAGCTAGGAGGTATTGTGTTTAGCAACTCAGAGCTACTGTATACCCTAAACAAAATCGTGCATCCAGAAATATATAAAAGAATTAAGGAGGAAATTTTAAAATACTCTAAAGAACACAATGTTATTTTTCTTGATGTTCCTCTTTTAATAGAAGAGATAGAAAACATAAGAAAATCAGGTATAATATTAGACCAAATATGGCTAGTGTATGCTGATTATAAATCCCAGCTGGAAAGAGTTATGAAAAGAGATAATATTGACTGTGAAAATGCAAAAAGAAGGATAAAAGCTCAATTACCTATCGAAGAAAAAATAAAGTATGCAGATGTTATAATAGATAACACTGGAACCATGGAAAAACTTATAAAAGATGTAAATAAGGTATTAGATGCCTTTTGCTAATTTTGGAGGAGATGTTATTGCATATTAGATTTAGAAGAATAGTTACGCTTTTTTTTGCAATTGCTATAGCTTTTGCTGGGTTATCTAGCTTAAAATGGATTGGAAGGACATTATATCCCATAAACTATAAGACTCAGATATCGACTTATTCCAAAAAATATAATATTGACCCATTTCTTGTAGCTGCAGTTATTAGAGTAGAAAGTAAATACAATAAAAATGCGTTATCTACAAAAGGAGCTAGAGGGCTAATGCAGATAGCACCAGTAACTGGAAGATGGGCAGCAAGTGAAATTGGTATATTAAATTACAGAGAAGAACTTTTATATGATCCAGAGATAAATATTCAAATAGGTTGCTGGTACCTTAGTAAACTTAAAAATCAATTTAACAATAACTTAGAGCTTGTGTTGGCAGCTTATAATGGCGGAAGTGGTAATGTATCTAAATGGCTTAATGATAGTAATTATAGTGATGATGGTAAGAGTCTTAAGTATATACCATTTAAAGAAACTGAACTTTATATAAAAAAAGTGACAAAAACGTACGATATATATATGAAGCTGTATAGCCCTGATTATTTTAAATAGGTTGCTAATTTATGATTGTTTTTTTATTTAAAAATATTATGAAAATCGTTAAAAAAAAAACTTATCTTAAAAAACAGATGTAAAGTTGTTATACTTATAGTTAGTATAATAACCTAGTAACCAGATAAGACACTTATTATTTAAAGGGAGATGAAAACTGTGGACTATCTAAAAAGTATTAAAGATGTGGAAAACTATGATATAAATAGAGAAAAACGTTTGCTACATTCTGCACAACATGAAGATATTCTTGCAGGACTTACAACTGATATTTATTTTTTCACTACTATGGATGTTTTAGGAAGCTTAGGAATAGCAGGTAAGGAAGTAGTTGCTGAGATATTTGCAAGAAAGCCAGGAATTTTCGTAGGTATTGAAGAAGTTAAAAATATTTTAAGAGACCGCAATGTTGAAATGTGGGCTCTTGAGGAAGGAATGGAATTTCAGCCTAAGGAGACCTTAGTGAGGATTAAAGGACCATATGAGAATTTTGCTATTTATGAGTCGATTATTCTTGGATGTTTAGCTAGTCCAAGCGGCTGGGCAACAGCTGCTAGAGAAATAAAAGAAGCATGTGGGGATAAGCCTTTTGTGTGCTTTGGGACAAGACATGTCCATCCTTCAGTAGCACCTGTTATGGAACGAGCAGCTAGAATAGGGGGCGCTAGCTCTGTAAGCAATATTTTAACTGCAAAACTATTAGGTGAAAATCCAACAGGTACCTTACCTCATGCTGCATTCTTAGTGGCTGGTGATACTCTTTTAGTAGCTGAAAAATATGATGAAGTCATGCCAAAATCTTACAAGAGAATTGTTCTCGTAGATACATTTAAAGATGAAGTTGAAGAGACATTAAGGTTAGCTAAAGAAATGGGAAGAAATCTATACGGTATCAGGCTAGACACTCCTAGTGAAAGAGGAGGAGTTACACCAGAGTTAGTAAGTGAGCTACGAGCTAGACTTGATATTAATGGATATAATTGGGTGAAAATTTTTGTTTCAGGTGGACTTAAACCTGATAAGATAAAATTGTTGGCTGAAGCAGGAGCAGATTCATTTGGGGTAGGAAGCTATATTTCAGGAGCGCCTGCAATTGATATGACTATGGACATAAAGGAAGTAGAAGGAAAGCCAATTGCTAAAAGGGGAAGAATACCTGGGATAGTAGAAAATCCTAGACTTGTTAAAATGCTTTAGTATTAAGGAGGAAATTGATGAAATATAAAAGACTGTTATGTCTATTACTAGTAGCATTTCAAATATTTTTTCTAATTGGATGTGAACTGGGAGATAACTTTGAAGATATAACAGATTCTCAAGTAGAAACAGAAGAGGATATTGATAAAGGACCTGAATATGGAGGAGAGCTTGTAGTACCAATATCTTATGAGATAATTCTTAATCCTTTGTTGAAATCTGATAGATTTATGTATAATTTCAATGAATTAATATTTGAAAGTTTATTTAGTATAGGCCAGAACTTTAAAATAGAAAGCAACTTAGCAGAAAGCTATGAATTTCAATCAGATGGTTTAGTTTTAAATATCAAATTAAGGGAAAATGTTAAGTGGCATGACGGGGAAAAATTTACTGCTGAAGATGTAAAATTTACAGTAGATGCTATAAAATATGGATTATCTAACTCTGAATATGAAGTTAAATTATCTGATATCATTAGGTCTTCAAATTCGCTAAAATATCTTAAAGAAGTAAGAGTTTTAGATGAATATAATTTGGTTTTTACTTTTGATAGAGCCTATGGTGATGTGTTAGAAGGGCTTACTTTTCCTATCATACCAAAACACATATTTTTAAAAGGAAAAGACATGAAAACTAACTACAGTAATGCTTTGAGAAAGGAAAATTATATTCCTATAGGTACAGGGCCATATAAAGTAGCTGATGTTAGAAAATTAAAAAATGTCAAGTTAGAGGTATTTGAAGATTATTGGAATGAAAAACCTTATATTTCAAAAATCATAGGTAAAGCATTAAAGGATGAGGAATTGGCGATTACTGCTTTTGAAACAGGACAAATTGATTTGACTACTAGTTTAGGTGTAGATTGGGAAAAATATGCTCAAAATAAAAATGTGAAAATATATGAATACGCATCAAATAGATATGAATTTTTAGGATTTAATTTTAGAGAAGATGTCTTTGCAGGAGAAAAGGGAAAGGCACTAAGAAAAGCAATAGCTTATGCTATAGATAGGCAGTCAATAATTCAAAAAGTATATTTGGGACATGCAACAAGAAATGATGTGCCTATACATCCAGAGTCTTGGCTAATATCAGATGAAGCGAATTCATATGGTTATCATATTAATAAAGCTAGAGAGATTATAGCATCTGCTGGTTGGAAAGATGTAGATGGAGATGGCATATTAGAAGATGAAAATGGAATTAAGCTGTCAATTAGACTAATAACTAATTCATTTAATGACTTAAGAAGAGAAACTGCAAATATTGTTGCTGAAAACTTAACTGATTTAGGAATAAATGTTATTAAAGATTATAATGAAAACAAACAGGAAAATTTAACTGAAGAAATGATAGAAAATCAATGGGAAAATCTTATACAGAAATTAATGGATGGTTCTTTTGATATTGTGCTTTTGGGTTGGGATTTATCTTATATTCCTGATTTGTCTTTTGCATTTCATTCTTCTCAAATAAACGGAGGAGCAAATTTTATAGCATATAGCAGTGAGAAAATGGATGAATTGTTATTAAAAGCTCAAAGTGCTTATAAATTAGAAGATAAAAAGAAAGTATATGCTCAAATTCAAGATCTAATAGTAGATGAGCTTCCATATGTTAGTTTATTTTTTGTCAACTCATCTATATTAGCTAATAGTAAAATTTATGGGGAAATATCACCAATTGAGTATCATATGTATAGAAATATTTTAAAATGGTACATTCCACAAGCATTACAGCCAAAAAAGATTCAAAGTGAAACCTAATTAGATTTTTCATTTGACATATAAATAAAATCTAGATATAATATTAATGTTAGCTTAAATTATTATTAAAGTAATTGTAGCAAGTATTTTCATACTTGCTACTTAAATGCAGAGGTGGTGGAATTGGCAGACACGTACGTTTGAGGGGCGTATGCCATAGGCGTGAGGGTTCGAGTCCCTTCCTCTGCACCATAAAAGTAGGAAATATGAGTAAGCATATAGCTTATTCATATTTTTTATTTTTTGAAAAAATATAGAAGGAAAAAAAGGTCTAATATAGAATAACTTATAAGTCAGAATATTTAAAAAATGTAATTAGCCCTTATCTTTTTCTTTATATAACCAAAACTGATTTTTTGTTAATTAAATTTGATTAACTATCATAATCTATATTATAAAGAAAAAGGAGGGCAAGCTTTATGAGAAGAACTATGAGAAGGAGTATAAGCAACAACAGGGACAGGCTTTATACAATTTTTGCTTTTTTCATAATAGCACCTATTATATCAATTGTGTTAGCGTTTGCTTTAGTACAAAATGTTATACTGCCTAGACTTGATGAGGGACATAATACTATTACCACAGAAAATATTTTAGACAACGAAATAGAAGATGAGTTTGATTCTTCAAATTTAGAACTAATTGATAATGAAGAGGCATCTGTTTCAGATTCTTTAGAAGAACAAGGTGAAGGTACAATATCACAAACAGAGAATAAAAACACTATAGATTCAATATTTTATGGTGTTCAAGTAGGAAATTTTAGTAGTATTGCAAATGCAGAGCTTTTTATTAAAGAACTTAAAGCTAACAACATTGACGATGGTTATATAGTTAATGTAGGGGATTCCTATAAGGTTTTTACAGGTGAGTTTCAAATTAAAGATGATGCTTATAACTATTTAGAAAGCATAAGGAAATTATATGAAGATGCTTTTGTAAATGTAGTATCTAGTGAAGATAAAATTTTAAAGCCTTAAATTATTTTGATGTAAAAATCGAGGTGAAAAAATGAAACTGAGTGAAATAAGGGACATTTTAGATGCAAAAGTATTAGTTGGACAGGAGTTCTTAGACAGAGAGGTGTTTTCAGCTTTTAGTTCCGATTTAATGAGTGATGTACTTGCATTTATTAATGAAAAATCAATCCTATTAACTGGACTTACAAATCCACAAGTTATAAGAACTGCTGAAATGGCTGATCTTTTTGCTATAGTTTTTGTAAGAGGAAAGGTACCAAGCAAAGATTTATTAGATTTAGCCTTAGAAAAAAATATTACAATAATGACTACAGAATATACTCTTTATACTACCAGTGGTAAGCTTTATGAAAAAGGATTAAGAGGAGTAGAAACTGAGGATGTGTAAGGTAAATGGATGGAAGCAATAATAAGATTACACTGGAATATAATATTATGCAGAATGATTTTAAATGCGCAGGCGAAGCATCAAGTAATGTTAAAAAGATATTAAATCAACTTGGTATTGACTCTAAAATAGTAAGAAGGGCTGCTATAGCAACTTATGAAGCAGAGATGAATATTGTGATTCATTCTCTTGGAGGTAAAATTATAGTGACTATAACTTCAGATGTAATAGAAATAAAAGCCCATGATAGAGGACCAGGAATAAAGGATATTGAATTAGCTATGCAAGAAGGCTATTCTACTGCTTCAAATCTAGTTCGAGAATTAGGGTTTGGGGCAGGCATGGGCCTCCCCAATATGAAAAAATGTTCTGATATTTTCAATATTATTTCTCGTGAAAATGAAGAGACTTTAGTTTCTATGAAAATATATATTAAATAAAAAATGACTAGTAGGTGATTGATTTGAGGGAATACTTTCACTCTGTGGTATTAGATGATGCTAAGTGCAATGGCTGTACCAACTGTATGAGAAGATGTCCTACTGAAGCTATAAGAGTCAGGGAAAGAAAAGCAGTTATTATAAAGGATAGATGCATAGATTGTGGCGAGTGTATCAGGGTATGTCCTTATCATGCTAAAGATGTGATTGTAGATGACTTAAACATACTAAAGAATTATAAATACAATATTGCGATTTCTCCTATGTCATTATATGGTCAATTCAGTATAGATACTGATATGAATAAAGTATTTTCTGGGATAAAAGCTTTAGGATTTGATTCCGTTTTTGATGAAGGAATTGCAGCAGATGTTTTGACAATTGCCATAAGAGATATTTTAAAAAGTAATAAATTGCAAAAGCCTGTAATTTCATCGTTGTGTCCTGCAGTACTTAGGATTATACAAGTAAGATTTCCATCTTTAATAGATAATATTATAGCAGTAGAATCTCCGATGGAAGTTGCAGCTAGGATAATTAAGACAAAGACTATGAAAGATTATGGATTAGATTATGATGATATCGGTGTTTTTTATTTAGCACAGTGTCCTGCTAAAGTGACTAGCATAAAACGACCAATTGGAATAAAAAAATCTTATATAGATGGCGCTTTTTCAATAAAATCAATTTATGGAGATATTGTGAAAAATGCAAAAAAAACTAAGGATAACGAAAATTATATTAAGCCTTCTCCTAAGGGGATAGGATGGGGACGGGTAGGTGGACAGAGTTATGCCATCGGAATAGAAAATTATTTAGCAGTTGATGGGATAGAAAATGTAATTAAAGTACTTGAGGAAATTGAGCTAGGTAAGCTTAATAACGTTGATTACTTTGAAGGACTGGCATGCATAGGAGGATGTGTAGGTGGTCCTCTTAATGTAGAAAATCCTTTTATAGCAAAAGCTAGAATAAGAAATATTGCCAGAAATTCTTCTGAAGAAAACTATGTGAGTCAAAGCTGTATTGAGGATATTTTATCAAAAGACCTTATAACTTGGACTGAAAAAATAATCCCAAAAGGAGTAATGACTTTAGATAGCGATATAACTATGGCTATTAAGAAAATCGAGATACTAAACCAGATACAAAAAGAATTACCAGGTATTGATTGCAGCTCCTGTGGAGCTCCTTCATGTAGTGCACTAGCTGAAGACATAGTAAGAGGGATGGCATCTATAGATGATTGTATATTTGTACTAAAAGAGAAAATTAAAATGAAAGATAATTATGGAGGTAGCATATGAAACTTTCCTCAATAATTGAAAAGCTAAATTTAGAGATAATCAATGATTCTGAAATGAATACAAAGGAAGTAGAGGGAGTATATATTGGTGACTTATTGAGTGTAGTAATGGCAAGAGCTAAGCCTAATTTTTTATGGCTTACTATTCAAACACATATTAATATTATTGCTGTTGCTACATTAGTAGACTTAGCAGGTATAATAATCATTGAGGGAATGGAGATAGACAAGGAGACTATAGAAAAAGCAAAGGAAGTGGGTATGCCACTATTTAAAACTAATCTAAGTGCTTATGATATGGCTTGTAGGCTAAAAGAAATTGGGTTGTAATATGAAAGTAGCTTATGACTTACATATACATTCAGGGCTATCTCCATGCGGTGATAATGATATGACTCCCAACAACATAGTCAATATGGCCTACTTAAAAGGACTAAAAGTTATTGCTGTTACAGACCATAATAGCATGCTTAATTTAAAAGCAGTTATGGAAGTGGCTAATGATAGAGGGATTTTATTAGTTCCTGGAATTGAAGTAACTACAAGAGAAGAAGTACATATATTGTGTTATTTTCCTACAATTGAGGCAGGTATGTGCTTTCAAGATATAATATTTAATAGTTTGCCCGATATAGACAATAGGGAAGAAATATTTGGTCCACAGCTTTTATTTGATAGAGAAGATAATATAATTGGACAGGTTCATAAAATGCTTTTAGGAAGCAGTAAATACTCTATAGATGAGATATTTACCTTAGTTCAAGAATATGATGGAGCTTTTGTTCCAGCTCATATAGATAAGAGATCTTTTAGTATATTGTCTGCATTAGGTTTTATACCCCACAATATAGATATTAAGGCTATAGAAGTTTTTAATCTTAATGAATTAAAAAGCCTTGAAAGATTAATACCTTTAGAGAAATATAGAATTTTAAAGAATTCAGATGCTCATTATCTTGGCGATATAAGTGAGGCATTATATTTCATGGATTTGGACAGTTTTACTACCAAATCTGTAGTAGATTATCTTAGGGGCAGGTTGTGATTGAAATTGAAGGAATTATCTTTACATGTGCTAGATATAGTAGAAAATTCAATAAGTGCAAATGCAAATTTGATAAAAATACTTATTGATGAAGACTTAGTACATAATCTTCTTACAATCCAAATAGAAGATAATGGAATTGGTATGGATAAAGAATTATTGAGGATGGCAGACAATCCTTTTACTACAACTAGAAAAACTAGAAAAGTTGGATTAGGATTATCTCTTTTTAAGGCTGCTGCCTTAAGAACAGAGGGTAATTTTAACATTGATTCTGTGAAAGGCAAGGGAACAATAGTAAAAGCTACGTTTAAACATGATCATATTGACAGGGCACCAATTGGTAATATGGGAAGTACTATAGCTACCATATTGAGTAGAGAAGATAATATAGATTTATTATATATACATAGAATATGTGATAAAGTTTTTGAGTTTGACACAAGAAAAATTAAAGAAATACTAGGCGAAGCCAGCTTAAATACACCGGAGATTATTTTATGGATACAAAATTATATCAATGAAAACATTATTGAATTAAGTAAATAATGTAACTGTGAAACTTATGATTTAAACCTTAAAAATATATATAATATATAAAAAAGGTGTATACAATATGCAAAAAAAATGATACAATTATACCAAAAGTAAATAGGACCTAAAAGAAGGTCTTTATTTTTTAAGGAAGAGGATAATAACAATATTTTTAGCTTTATCTAAATTAGTGAAGCTAATGATATTGTTTATTTCATGTCAATGAAGGGGTTTTGCATTCAAAGTCGAATAATGTAATTTAATAAATATGAAATTAAGATTAAATTAATCTGCAAAATTATCTAACAAGAGGTGAAAAATATGAATCTTAAAAGTTTTACCTTTAAAGGTGGAATACATCCTCCACAATATAAAAGGTATTCAGAGAAAGCTGGGATAGAGAAAGCTGAAGAACCAAAAGTAGCTACTATTCCAATGCAGCAGCATATAGGTGCTCCTTGTGAACCTATTGTAAAAGTAGGTGATAGGGTTAAAGTCGGTCAAAAAATAGGGGAAGCAAAAGCCTTTGTCTCTGCACCTATACACTCAAGTGTTTCAGGAATAGTAAAAAAAATATCACCTATGGACACTCCTACTGGAAGTGGAGTTATGTGTATAACAATAGAATCTGATGGCCTAAATGAGATTCATGAAAACGTTATTCCAAGAGGAGACATAGAAAGTCTCTCCAGAGATGAAATTATTAATATTATCAAAGAAGCGGGCATAACTGGACAAGGTGGAGCAAGTTTTCCTACACATGTAAAGCTGTCTCCTCCTCCAGATAAAAAAATTGATACTGTTATATTGAATGGAGCAGAGTGCGAGCCTTATTTAACTGCTGACCATAGGTTGATGTTAGAATATCCAGAAAAAATTATATATGGTCTTAAAGCATTAATGAAGGCTGTAGGAGTTAATAAGGGATATATTGGTATCGAAAACAATAAACCAGATGCAATAAATTCAATGCTCAAGGCAGCAGAGAAAGAACCAAATATAGAGATAGTATCTCTTGTGGCTAAATATCCTCAAGGAGATGAAAAGAGATTAATAAATGTAGTGACAGGAAGAGTAGTACCATCTGGGGGACTTCCAATGGATGTAGGAGTTATAGTAAATAATGTTGGAACTGCCTGTGCAGTTGCTAATGCTATACAGACTGGAATGCCTTTAGTAGAGAGAGTAATTACTGTAACTGGGAGTGCAATAAAAAATCCTAAAAATTTATTAGTGAAGATTGGAACACCATTTAAAGATATAATTGCTCAGTGCGGTGGCTATAAAGAAACACCTGGTAAAATAATAATGGGAGGACCTATGATGGGTCTAGCACAATATACTGATGAAGTACCTGTTATTAAAGGAACATCAGGAATTTTAGTATTAAACGAAAAAGAAGCTAAAATCCCAGAATCTAATCCTTGTATTAGGTGTGGAAAATGTGTTGATGTCTGTCCAGTAAATTTACAACCATTGTTTATTAGTCAGTTGTCTCTAAAGGGTAAATATGAAGATACACAAAAATATCATGTCACAGATTGTATAGAGTGTGGTTCTTGTTCATATATTTGCCCATCCAAAAGGCCACTATTAGAGTCAATAAGAGTGGCAAAAAAAGAAATAATAGCAAAAAGAAAGAAAAGCTAATCAATTGGAGGGATAATAATGGAGAATAGATTAATTGTTTCATCATCTCCACATATAAGGTCAGATGAAACTATTTCTAGAATAATGTTAGATGTAATTATAGCGCTTCTTCCTGCTACATTGGCTAGTATTTATTTTTTCAGGTTTAATGCACTAAAGTTAATAGTCCTTTCAATAGCATCTGCTGTAATTACTGAGGCTGTGTTTCAAAAAGCTAGAAAAAAACCTGTGACTATAAATGATTTAAGTGCTGTAGTGACTGGATTATTATTAGCATTCAATATTCCTCCATCAGCACCTTGGTGGATACCAGTTGTAGGATCTGCATTTGCAATTGCTATAGCTAAACAGTTTTTCGGTGGATTAGGCCACAATTTTATGAATCCTGCGCTGGCTGGAAGAGCAATGCTTTTAGCCTCTTGGCCTACTATTATGACTAACTGGGTTACTCCAGGGGCAGATGCAGTTAGTACTGCTACACCTTTAGCTATACTAAAGGTTAATACTGCAGCTTCGGCTGAGCAAGTAGCTGGGACATTACCATCATTATTTGATATGTTCATAGGAAATATCGGAGGTTGCTTAGGAGAAACATCAGCTTTATTATTAATAATTGGTGGCATATACTTACTTTATAGAAAAGTAATTACTTGGAGAATACCTTTTACTTATATAGGTACAGTCGCAGTTATGATGCTTATATTTGGTGGTGGTTTTGAAAATATGCTTTACCACTTACTAGCAGGTGGACTTATTTTAGGAGCTTTTTTTATGGCTACAGATTATGCATCTTCACCAGTTACTAAGAAAGGTCAAATAATATATGGAATTGGAGCAGGATTATTGACAGCTATAATAAGATTGAAAGGTGGATATCCAGAAGGAGTGTCTTACTCAATTCTTTTGATGAACGTGGCAGCACCGCTAATAGATAAATATACTAGCCCAAAAGTATTTGGGGAGGTGAAGCAGAATGCGTGAGATTATAAAACTTGGCTTGATTCTTTTTATAATAACTTTTGTAGCTGCAGCACTTTTAGGTTTTGCAAATGAAGTAACAAGTGATTTAATTGCACAGGTTCAAGAGCAAGAAAACAATAAGGCAAGGCAAGAAATTCTTCCATCTGCTGAAAGCTTTGAGCCTTTAGATGAAAGTGAATTTAATACAATAGTTTCTGAAAATGATAAAGTTATAGAGGTTTATATTGGAAAGGATTCAAATAATGAACTTGTAGGATATACTGTTAAAACTAGAGCTTCTGGCTATGGTGGAGATATAGATATAATAACTGGCATTTCTGTGGAAGGAAATATTACTGGAATGAAAGTAGTTAGCCATTCGGAAACTCCAGGTCTGGGAGCTAATGCACAAAAGCCAGAGTTTCAGAACCAGTTTGTTGGAAAGTCAACATCATCAAAAATAACTGTAGTGAAGACTGTACCTAAAGATAATGAAATTCAAGCTATTTCAGGAGCTACAATAACATCTAATGCAGTATCTAATGGGGTAAACATGGCTATAGATGTGTTTAATAAACTGGTAAAATAGGTTACAATACTGGAGGTGAATTTATGAGCTTAAAGGATTTTAAAAATGGTTTAATTGACGAAAACCCTACATTTGTTCAATTAATAGGTATGTGTCCAACTCTAGCTGTTACTACTTCATCAATGAGTGGTTTGTCAATGGGGTTGGCTACTACTGCTGTATTGATTGGTTCAAATTTAGTTATATCTCTTCTAAGAAAATTTATACCAGATAAAATAAGAATTCCTGCATTTGTTGTTATAATTGCAACATTTGTTACATTGATACAAATGTTTATGAATGCTTTTGTACCTGCATTATATGCTTCACTAGGATTATATATTCCTTTAATAGTAGTTAACTGTATAATTCTAGCTAGAGCAGAAGCCTTTGCTTCAAAATATGGTCCAGTTAGGTCTATGGCAGATGGATTAGGTATGGGTCTTGGCTTTACAGCTGCTCTTACTATTTTAGCATCTATTAGAGAGCTATTAGGTGCAGGTTCTATTTTTGGTATTTCAGTTTTAGGTAGTGCTTATAAACCTGCATTATTAATGATCTTACCTCCTGGAGCTTTCCTAGCCTTAGGAATATTAATCGGATTTAAAAATTGGATTACTAGAAAGAAAGCTATGAATAATTAAAGGGGGGGAGCACTGATGAAAATTTTTACTTTGTTAGTTAGTTCTATATTAGTTAACAACTTTGTAATGTCAAGATTTTTAGGAATTTGTCCTTTTCTTGGTGTGTCTAAGCAAGTAGAGACTGCTGTTGGAATGGGAGCAGCTGTTACATTTGTTATGGCTATAGCTTCAGCAGCAACCTATGTAGTGCAGGTTTCAATATTAGATAAATTTGGGTTAGGATATATGCAAACTATAGTTTTTATACTTATAATTGCTGCATTAGTACAGCTGGTAGAGCTATTTATAAAGAAGGCAAGTCCAACACTTTATCAAGCATTAGGGGTGTACTTACCACTTATTACCACTAACTGTGCAGTTTTAGGTATTGCAATATTAAATATTCAAATGGAATTATCATTATTAGAAAGTGTAGTGCATGCTGTAGGAGCAGCTTTAGGTTTTACGTTGTCAATAGTACTTTTTGCTGGCATAAGAGAAAGATTGGCATTAGCTGATGTGCCTGAATCCTTCCAAGGTTTTCCGGTTGCGCTTATAACTGCAAGTCTTATGTCAATAGCTTTCTTAGGCTTCACTGGGCTTGTATAGGAGGTGAATAGATATGATTGGTATAGTAAAGGCTGTAGTCAGCTTAAGTGGTATGGGGCTTTTATTTGGTGCAGGATTAGCCGTAGCAGCTAAGGTGTTTGCAATAGAAGAAGATCCGAGAGTCATAGAAGTAAGAGCAGCTTTACCTGGAGCTAACTGCGGAGCTTGTGGATTTCCAGGATGTGATGGACTAGCAAATGCAATAGCAAGTGGAAATGCTCCTGTAAATGCATGTCCTGTTGGAGGAGCAGTTAGTGCAGGAAAAATTGCAGCGATAATGGGAGTAGAAGCTGTTGATACAGAGAAACAGGTAGCTAGAATAATTTGTAGAGGTACCAGCTGCAATGCTTTTGAAAAGTTTGAATATGTTGGCATTCAGGATTGTAAAGCTGCTGCACTAGTTTCAGGTGGCAGTAAAGCTTGCTCATATGGCTGCCTTGGACTTGGAACTTGTGTAAGAGCGTGCCAGTTTGGAGCTATAGATATAATTGATGGAGTTGCAGTGATTAATCCGGAAAAATGTACGTCTTGTGGGAAATGCGTATTAGAGTGCCCAAAGAACGTTATAAGAATGGTTCCTTATGAGCAAAAAGTCGTTGTAGATTGTAATAGTAAGGATTTTGGAAAAGACGTTAAAGTGAAGTGCACTGTAGGATGTATAGGCTGTCAAATTTGTGTTAAAGCTTGTCCTTTTGGAGCAATGGAATTTGAAAATAATCTTGCTAGAATAAATTACGAAAAGTGTACAAATTGTATGATATGTGCAGAAAAATGTCCAACTAAAGCAATTTGGGCAGATTTTGAAAATAGAAAGAAAGCCTTTATTGATGTTGACAAATGCGTTGGATGTACAATTTGTAAAAAGCAATGTCCTGTTAATGCTATAGAAGGAGAAGTTAAAGCAAAGCATACGATATTAGATGACAAATGCATTGGTTGTGGGGCATGTGCTAAAAAGTGTCCTAAAAGTGCAATTGAGATGAGATAACTTCAAAAAACCTGCTGGGCTTTAGCAGGTTTTTTGTTCTATTTGAGGATAAAAAAAACTTAACAATGCAGAATATTTGTATAGGAGAGGTTGATATGAAGGAAACAATATATATAATAGGACATAAAAATCCAGATTCAGATTCCATATGTGCAGCTTTAGCTTATGCAGAATATAAAAATGCTAGTGGAGATGTAAATGCTATTCCAGTAAGACTTGGGGAATTAAATAGAGAGACTAAATTTATATTAGAGTATTTTGGCGTTGAAGCACCTATACTAATGGAGACTGCAAGATTAAGTGTTAAGGACTTAAATTTTGATAAAATACTACCAGTTAGTTCAGAAATATCCATACGTATAGCATTGGAGTTAATGAAGAAAAATAATTTAAATAGTCTACCTGTAGTAGATGAAAATCAACAACTTATTGGAATTGTTACAATATCTGATATTGTAGAGGGCTATATAGATGCTTGGGATAATACTATTTTAGGAAGGTCAGGCACTTCTATAGATAATATTGTTGATACTCTTGCTGCACGACCAATTAACATACCTAAGACTATTAGACCACTTATTGGGAAAATACTAGTATTAGCTATGGAGCCCAAATCTGTAACTGATTACATAGAAAAGAATGATATAGTTATTTGTGGAGATAGAAGAGATGTTCAAGAACTTGCAATAAATAATGGAATATCCTTGATGATAATAACTGGAAGTGGTAAAGTAGATGAAGACATTGTAAACTTAGCAAAAGAAAGAGAGATATCCATTATATCAACACCTTATGATACCTTTACTGCATCGAGGTTAATATCCCAATCTATTCCTATAGAGCATGTAATGACTAAAGATAATCTAGTAGTGTTTTCGTATGATGACTTAGTAGACGATGTAAAGGTTCAAATGTTGCAAACAAGATACAGATCATATCCAGTAATTGATGATAATAACAAAGTGGTAGGACTATTATCTAGATACCATTTGATATCAAGCATGAGAAAAAAAGTGATTTTAGTGGACCATAATGAGCGAAGTCAATCTATAGATGGTTTAGAAGAATGTGAGATATTAGAAATTATTGACCATCATAGAGTAGCAGACGTCTTTACTGGAAATCCAATATATTTTAGAAATGAACCAGTGGGGAGCACTTCGACAATAATAGCTTCAATACTATTCGAAAATGGAAGAAGACCTTCAAAAAAAATGGCTGGTATATTAGCTGGAGCAATAATTTCTGATACCCTTTTGTTTAGATCTCCTACTTCAACAAATACTGATAGAATGGTGTTAGATAGATTAGCGAGAATTGCAGATTTAGATGTAGAAAAATTTGCAATGGAGATGTTTAAGGCCGGAACATCACTAATTGGTAAGACACCTCAAGAATTGCTTAAGCAAGATTTCAAGGCATTTACTATTAGTGAAGAAAAGATAGCTATATCTCAAGTATATACAATGGATTTAGATAGCTTAAAAGATATGAAAAGTGACCTTGTGGAGTTAATGGAGGATAGAGCAAGAGAACAGGGATATTCAGCATTTATATTAATGCTTACAGATATTTTTGCTCAAGGCTCTGAGATGGTTGTTGTAGGATATAATAAAGAGCTAGTTGCACAGGCTTTTGATAAAAAACTCATAAACAACTCATTTTATGCTCAAGGTGTAGTTTCTAGAAAAAAACAAGTAGTTCCCCTAATTACAAATGCATTGTCAGAAATATAAAAAAGAGGTGTTTTTTGTAGTTATGCTTTAGAAAGGAGTAACTGAGAAATGGTAAGAGAATCTAATAAAACCATTCTGACTATTTTAAGCATTTTAGGATTTGCAATGGTACTTTGGGGATGTACTGTAGGAGGTCCTAATGTAAGCGAATTAGAAGATGAAATTAAGGAAAAAGATGCTATAATAACTCAATTAGAAGAGGAGAAGAAGGCTTTAGAAAATAAGATTAACTCACTTGAATCAAAAATAACGATAAGAGACTCTGATAATATATTATTTGAAGCAATGGAAGTAATTGAGCTAATAAAGGATAGAGATATGAGCAGTTTATCAAAATATGTTCATCCAACTAAAGGGCTTAGATTTACTCCATACCCTTATGTGGATGCTGAGAAAGACTTAGTATTTACTGCTCAGCAGATATCAAGCCTTGTTACAGATACAAAGCAATATGTATGGGGAAATTATGATGGTTCTGGTGAGCCCATACAATTAAGCTTTGAAGACTACTATAGTATGTTTATTTATGATGTCGACTTTGCTAACCCAGATATGATAGGAAACAATGTAGTAATAGGAAAGGGAAATGCTATAGACAATGTTAAAGAAGCTTATCCAAATGGTTACTTTGTAGAATTTTATTTTAAAGGATTTGAGCCTGAATATGAAGGTATAGATTGGAGATCTCTGAAGCTAGTGTTTGAAGAAGAAAATAGAAAGATGTATTTAGTAGGCATAATTCACGGACAATGGACAATATAAGTATAGAGTTTTCTAAAAAAATATGTAAAGATTTATATACATTTGCAAACTTCAAATTAGTAAAGCTCCTTTCAGAAACACTATTTTAGTTTCTGAAGGAGCTTTTTATGCAATAACTCTTAGCTAATGATTAAAGATATTTTGTGTGATACAGAATGAACTAAAATACTTACTAAAAACTACCTAATAGTTTTTAATATTATTCTAGTATCTACCAAAACCATATGGCATAAATAGTATTACTAATATTAAGAAGAAGAATAGTAATTCGCTTCCATTACTTCCCCATAATCCTTTTGCTTCTGCCATAGTGCTACCTCCTATCAATTAATTATGTTGGACATTTTTCTTAATACATTATATTAATTGTAAAAAATTGTGTTACGCTATTAATAAAAATATTAGTATTATGTAAATTTTAATAAAATTGTTTTTAATGTTTATATTGTGATTTATACTCTATATTCAATTAAAATTATCTATAAACTATTTTCTTTTTTAATTGTTGATTTGATATAATATGTTAAAACATAATAATTAGTATTTTGTACATTGAGATTAGAAACTAAATAAAATTCATATGTAATTTAGTGATTAATTAATCAAGAGCAACTCTGGAAAATATTGATTTACATCTTTCCTAAACAAAAATTACAACTTGTAAATGAAATATGGAAATGGTAAACTTATGATGTGATAATATGTATTTTTCAAGTCTAGATATTTGTTGAATTTGTATGAAATTATCCTATAATACTATGTAAAAGGATGTAGACTATGACAAAAGGGGACAAGTGTTTAATAGCTTTAGTATTATTATTAAGCTTAATAGGAATATATTTTGTTAAATATTATTCAACCAATAGCGGAAGCAAATATATTAGTATACAAGTTGATGGTAAAGAAATTAAAAAAATTTCTTTTGGGGCAAATATGATAGGCAAAACCATTGATATAAAAACAGAATTTGGCTATAACAAAATAGAAATTGGTGATGGTAAAGTAAGAGTAATTGAAGCTGATTGTCCTGACAAGTTAGATGTTAAACAAGGTTGGATATCTAACAAAGGAGAAATAATTGTGTGTTTACCAAATAGAATGGTAATTGAAATAAAGTCAGAAACAGATGAAGTTGATGAAATTGATCACATTAGCTATTAGAAAAGGGTGAGAATGATGAAGCAACTGAGAAAACTTATTTTTTTATCACTACTAGTTTCTTTAGGACTTGCCCTGAGTATAATAGAGTCCATGATTCCAATCCCTATTTTGTTACCAGGTATGAAACTTGGACTAGCCAATATCGTTTGTTTGATTACTTTAGTATTGTTTGGATACAAAGAGGCATTTGTTATAGCAATATTAAGGGCACTGGTATTTGCGTTGGCCACAGGAGGATTTTCAAGTTTAGCTTATAGCCTTTCTGGAGCAATATTAAGTACTTTAGCTATGTCAATTGTATTTAAGTATTTTTCTAACTATTTCAGTTTAATTGGTGTTAGCATTTTTGGAGCTATATTCCATAATGCAGGACAGCTTTTAGCAGCTAGCCTTATAATGGAAAACTTTAAAATTTTTTCGTATTTTCCATTTATGACGTTGCTGAGTTTATTTACAGGGTATTTTGTAGGATTGAGCTCAATATTAGCATCAAAGAATATGAAAAAAATATTGGGGGAAAATTAGAATTAATATAAGGAGGTAAAAATGAAATCAAGAAATAGGAGTTTAGCACTTTTATTTGCATTAATTGTTACTGGTGTAGTGCTGGGTGGTATTATTGGAGACTTGCTAAGCGATAAAGTTCCTTTACTTGCCTATAGCTATCCAATTGGATTAAAGACACCCTTAAATTTGGATTTAAGAGTAATAGAGATTACATTTGGGTTAGTTATTGACATTAATATTGCTAGTGTAATTGGATTTTTAATTGCTTTTATTATGTATAAAAGATTATAGGTGAGATTATGAAAAAGATAATTTTAGCTTCATCATCTCCTAGAAGGAGAGAGATACTAGAAAAATATAATGTAGATTTTGAAATTATGACAAGCAATATAAATGAAAAAATATCTTTTGATGAAGACCCTTTTCAAGTAGCTATGTCATTAGCTTTTCAGAAAGCAGAGGATATTTCTAAAAGGATTCATTTTGATGCAATAGTTATTGCTGCAGATACTATAGTTTATATGGACAAAGTAATTGGAAAGCCTAAGGATGAAGCAGATGCATATAAAATTTTAGAGAGTTTAAGTGGCAAAGAGCATTTAGTAATTACCGGCATATCTATAATAGATGTAATATTGGGGAAGAAAATTATTGATTATGAAATAACTAAAGTCAAATTTAGAAAATTTGATCCAGTAAAAGTAAATAGATATATAAGTACTGGTGAATTTAGAGATAAAGCAGGAGCTTATGCCATTCAGGGCTATGGTGAGATTTTAATAGATTGGATTGAAGGAACTTATTCCAATGTAGTTGGACTTCCTATTGTTAAACTTGACAAGCTTTTGATGAAACATTTTAATATGACAATTTTCTAAATTTATCTTTTGGGGAGGGGCTATGGAGAGAAGCTTTAGTTACACTATTAAAGATTTACCAGAGGATGAAAGGCCACGAGAGAAACTATACAGATATGGTCCCAAGACATTATCAAATACTGAGCTATTGGCTATAATTATTAGGACAGGGAACAAAGAAAATACAGCTATAGAAATTTGTCAAAAACTCTTAGTTGGTAAAAAAGAAGGGATTTCTTTTTTAGCAAATGCAAGTTTGCAAGAGATAATGAAAGTAAACGGAATAGGCAAATGTAAGGCGGCTCAAATACTAGCAGCTGTGGAACTAGGTAAAAGAGTTATGACAAGTACACATAAAGAAAAATCTAAAATAACTTCGCCTAAGGATATCGTAGATGTTTTGATGCTAGATATGATTCATTTAAAGAAAGAGCATTTTAAAATAGTTATGCTTGACACTAAAAATCAAATAATAGGTATCGAAGATATATCTGTTGGAAGTTTAAATTCTTCAATAGTACATCCTAGGGAGGTTTTTAAAGAGGCTATAGTTAGAAGTAGTGCAGCAATTATTCTTGTTCATAACCATCCTAGTGGGGATCCTACACCTAGTAAAGAAGATATTGCTATAACTAAGAGATTAGTAGAGGGAGGAGAAATTCTGGGGATTAAGGTGCTTGATCATATTATAATTGGCAATAATAAATATATAAGTTTAAAGGAAAAAGATATAATTTAATGCTTTTATTAGGAAGGAGCAAAAGATAATGGGAATACTTAATATATTTACAAAGGATATGGGAATCGATTTAGGAACAGCAAATACTTTGGTTTTTATGAGAGGTAAAGGAATAATCATTAGAGAACCTTCGGTTGTTGCTGTACAAACTAATACTAAAGAAGTATTAGCAGTTGGTGAAGAAGCCAAAAGAATGATAGGAAGAACACCAGGGCATATAGTTGCAATCAGGCCTTTAAGCGATGGGGTAATTGCAGATTTTGATATTACTCAAAATATGCTTAAATATTTTATAAAAAAAGGAAATCAAGGACGTTCGCTTTTTTCTCCTAGAGTAGTTGTCTGTGTACCATCTGGTGTTACAGAAGTAGAAAGAAGAGCAGTTGAAGAAGCAGCACTTTCAGCTGGAGCGAGGGAGGCTTATCTTATTGAAGAGCCTATGGCAGCAGCTATTGGTGCTGGGTTACCAGTTCAAGAGCCTAATGGAAGTATGGTAGTAGATATTGGAGGAGGTACTACAGAAGTAGCTATTATATCACTAGGTGGAATTGTAACAAGTAGATCTATAAGAGTAGCAGGAGACGAGCTTGATGAGGCAATAGTCTATTATATTAAGAAAGAGTACAATTTAATGATAGGCGAGAGAACTGCAGAAGAAGTTAAAATACAAATAGGTTCTGCTGATTTATCCGCTAATAAGGAAAAGAAAATGTCTGTAAGAGGTCGAGACTTGATTTCTGGGTTACCTAAAAATATAGATATTAGTTCTTCTGAAATTTACGAGGCTATGAAAGAACCTATATCTAATATTATTGATGCTATAAAATTTACTCTTGAAAAAACACCACCTGAATTAGCATCAGATATTATGGAACAAGGAATAATGCTAACTGGTGGGGGAGCCTTATTAGATGGATTAGATAGACTTATTAGGAAAGAAACTGGCATGCCTATTCATGTGGCAGAAAGCCCTTTAGATTGTGTTGCTTTAGGTACAGGTAAGGCATTAGAAGATATTGAAACATTAAAAAGGGTAGCAAAAAGCTCAAGAAAGCTAGGATAAGTGGTGATGTAGATGTCCATATTTAAGAAGATTAAGGGTAGAATGATAGTAACTATTGTTGCTATCATTCTAATTATAATTATTGGGATTACTGCTGGCGGAAGAGATAAAATAACTGTTGTAGAAAATTTTATTGGAAATCTAATAACTCCTATTCAAAAGGTTTTTTATAATGGTGGTGAAGCTATTGCAGACACAATAAAATCTTTAGGGAGCTTCACTCAGCTAAAAAATGAAAATGAAAGACTATTAGAAGAGAATGCTAAGTTAAAAGAGCAGTTAAGAAAATATGAAGATATAGTAAGTAAGTCTGATTATTTGAGGAACGCTGCTATATTGAAGGAAAAAACTAAATATACTTTAGTAGAAGCTCAAATAATAGGAAAAGATCCAGGTAATTGGTTTGATAGGTTTGTAATAGATAAAGGAACTAGGGATGGAATAAAAAAGGATGATGTTGTAATACAAGCAATACAAGTTGATGGAAGTATTGTAGAGGAAGGATTAATAGGAAGAGTTGTTGAAGTTGGAGATGACTGGGCTAAAGTTGTAGCAATAATAGACGAAAGCAGCAATTTAAGTTTTACAGTTATAAGAACACAAGACGGTGGAATTATGAAAGGTGATTTTGAAGGCAATATTTCGGGATATCTTTTTGATGCAGATGCTGATGTTGTAAAAGGAGACAAGCTGTTGACTTCAGGTCTTGGTGGAGTATTTATAAAAGGTCTTTACATTGGAGAAATAAAAGAAGTGACAAAGAATAGTGATGACTTACTTGTCAATATTGAAGTAGAACCAGCAGTAAACTTTAATAAACTTCAGGATGTTTTTGTAATAGTAGGAAAATAGATAAAGGGGTAAGTAATTTGAGGTATTTTATTATAGCTATTATAGTCTTAGTAAATTTTATAATTGAATCTACTATATTGCATCATTTCAGTGTTTTTGGAGTTATTCCTAACACATCTTTAATTATTGTGGTGTGCTTTTCTATACTTTCAGGTAAAAAAACAGGTAGTATATTAGGATTAATATTAGGGTTTTTAGAAGACATGTTTTTCTACGATGTCATAGGGGTACATGCTTTAATTTATTTTATTTTAGGATACCTCATAGGACTAACTGACAAGAAAGTATTTAAAGAAAATCTTTTTTTACCTTTTGTTTTTACAGCATTATCTACTTTTGCTTTTCATTTAATTTATTATGTTTTTATGTACTTTTTGTCTATTAATATTGGTTTAGTAAAGTTAATAAAAAATATCGTAATTATCGAGGTAATCTATAATTCTCTTTTATCTATTTTCTTTTATAAGCAATTTTTCAAGCTATATCGTCAGCCTCGCATAAGTTTTGGAAAAAAGTAGGGGAGGTGAATATATGAATAATAAGCTTTGGGAAAAACTAAAAGATAGATATAATATATTACTGATTGTAACTGTTCTGATACTTATCGTATTATCTTTTAGACTTGCAACCTTGACTATAGTTCAAGGAGAAGAAATGAGGAGAATATCTAATAGTAAAAGAGTAAAACAGATATCAATAACTGCACCTAGAGGAGAAATAAGGGATAGGTATGGAAGACTACTGGCTGGTAACAAACCTAGTTTTACAGTTCAAATAATGAAGGATGAACTTAATATAAAAGATACAGATAAACGGAACAATGCTATATTAAAGCTTATTAGAATATTAGACGATGAAGGAGTAAGCTATGTTGATGAATTTCCTATTGATTTAAATTACTTTTCATATAGTAATGATGCTATGTATATGGAAAATAGTAAAACACCCTATGAATATGTTGTAGATTTAATTTTAGATAATAATTTAGTAGGCCAGCTTCTAGATTCTACTATGAAAATAGAAGATTCTAATGGGTCTAATATTTTTATTACTGGCAAAAGAGCAGTAAATATGCTTGAAAATGAAGGCATATCAGTGCCTATAATAATAGATTTAGATGATACGCAAAGTGTAGTATATAATTATGATTCAAATACTGATGTTGAAAAATGGTTAAAAGAAAATAATATTAGGAGTCAAACAACTGCAAGAGAATTATTAATTTCTAAAATAACTGAGAATAAAAAAATTCTTACTAAATTAGTTAACAATCCTATTGTGAGTGAATTAACATACAAGGTTTTACAAAGTAACGGATTGGCTAATGATATTTTACTTCAGCCTTATAGCTTTACTTATGATGAAGAATATAAATCTATTAAAAGAAGTCTTATGAAAAGTTTTGGAAATATAACTATGAGCAGTTCTGCTAAAGACGACTTTGTAAACATTGTTTTACAGACAGATGCTAAATATGAAATTCTATCAAATATTTTCACTAATGGAAATGACGAGGATGATAAAGAAAAAGAGAAAATTATACCAGCTCAAATATTGATTGATAAGCTTAATGAAAAAAGTATAGAATTGCCAATAGATATTTCTTTAAATGAAGAAGAAGGTAAAGTTTCTTTTAAATATAAAAGTGATAGTGAAAAAGAAAGGTTTTATGAAAAAGAGAAAATTGAAGGCGAGTTAACTGCTGAGGAGGCATTATTATATATCGCAGAGAAAAGCAATATAATTACTGACTTTATAACTGACGATAATATTAAAGCTATTGCACAGGAGAAGGTCTTGACGTATGTAAATCCTAAGATATCCATATCTAATTGGGAGTATGTTGTGCTAAATAATAAGAAAAATTGGCTTGAACAATATAAAATTCCTGAAAGCAGTAGTGCTGAGGAAGCATTTAATCTTTTAATAAAAAAATATAAGATAGAAGAAGGATTAAATAAATATGAAGCTAGGTCTATAATGTTGATTCTAGAGCAACTAAACAAACAGGGACATAGAGCATATCAACCAATAAATATTGCTTATGGAATTAAAGATAGTACTGTGGCTAGGATAGAGGAAAATAAGCTAGACCTGTTAGGTGTGTCAGTTTCAATAGAACCAGTGAGGTACTATCCAAATGGCGAGACAGCTGCTCATATTTTAGGCTATTTAGGGAAAATATCTCAAGCAAATGAAATAAAGAAATACATTGAGGAATTAGGGTATTCCCCTAATGACATTATAGGTAAAACTGGAGTAGAAGATAGTTTTGAGCAGTATCTTAGAGGAGTAAATGGAACTAGACGAGTAGAAGTAGACGTATTGGGAAATACCATCAATGTATTAGATGAAAAAAAACCTATACCAGGAAACAATCTGTATTTAACTATAGACCTTGAACTTCAAAAAGTAGCAGAAGATGCATTAAAACAAGCTATTGAGCAGATTCAGATAGGTGGAGAATTTCAAAGTAATTGGGGTAATTATAGATTTTCACAGGCCTATAAGAACGCTACATCAGGTTCTGTTGTTGCGATAGATGTAAAAACAGGTGAAATATTGGCATTAGCTAATTATCCAGCCTATGACCCAAATTTATTTGTTACAGGTATTTCTGATGAAGACTGGAGAAGTTTAATGCCTGAAAATGAAGATGACCCTCTTGCTCCTAGACCTCTTTATAACATAGCATTACAAACGGCTATTCAGCCTGGGTCTATATTTAAGATGGTAACTGGCTTAGCTGCTTTAGAGAAAGGAATAAGTCCAAATAAAAAAATTTATGACTATGGATATGTAGAAATAGGTAACGGAAGGTTTGGATGCTGGTATTGGAATGATTATGGAAGAAGCCATGGAGCTGTAAACTTAGCTGAGGCTATAAGAGATTCCTGTAACTACTATTTCTATAGTGTAACAATGGGGAAAAATCCAAGAACTGGAGAAAGTGTTGGAGGAAAAGTAGAAATTGAAGATATTCTAAGAGTTGCTAAAGAATTTGGATTAAATGACAAAACAGGAATTGAAATAGCAGGGGAAAGAGCTGTTGGAGTTCCTGATACAAAATCTAAAACAAACAATATAAAAATTGGACTTAGAAGGTTTCTAAATGCCAATATTAGAGACTTTATTAAAGAAGAAATTCAATTAGATGAAAAAGATATAGCAAAGATTATAGATGAAATTGTAAGTTGGGCTGAGTTTGAGGAACCTCTTAGTAAAAGAGAAGTAGTTAGAAGACTAGATAAGCTTGGTGTAAATGGTGAAAAGAAACTTGAAAATAGCAGAGAGGATTTAGCTGATGTCATAAAGTATAGCTATTTAAATCAGTCTGGTTGGAAACAAGCAGATACTCTCAACATTTCAATAGGGCAAGGGCAAAATGCTTATACTCCAATACAAATGGCAAATTATGTGGCTACTTTAGCTAATGGAGGATATAGACATAATGTAAGTGTAATTTCTAAGGTAGAGAGTCATGACAATTCACAAGTTGTTTACGAGCCTGTAAGAGAAACTAATAGAGTTAACCTAAAGGATTATAACTTTATTAATGAAGTAAATAAGGGGTTAAGTTTAGTTACAACTGAAGGTACTGCTAGTTCGATTTTCAGAAACTTTCCAGTAAAGGTTGCTACAAAAACTGGTACTGCGCAAAAAGATGGAATAAATCCAGTAACAGGTGAAAAATATGATAACTACGCTTGGTTTATAGCATATGCTCCATATGAAGAAAATAATCCAGAAGCAGCCGAGATTGCTATAGCAGGGGTCATTTTTCAAGGAGGTACTGGCGGATACGTGGGACCTGTAGCTAAAGAAATAATAGCTCAATATCTTGGCCTCAATTATCAACAAAATACAGAGTTTACAGTAAGAAATAAATTGGCTAAGTAGTTTTTCTACTTGCCAATTTATTTTTATAAAAATAAGAAGGAATTATATAAAAAATGAAGAATAGAATATTAGCTGTATACTTTTGGAGGGTGACAAATGAGTCAAAGCTTAGTTACATTTAAAGGGAACCAAAACGGCATATATATTCTTATCAAAGACGGAAACTTTCAAAAAATAAAAGAACAGCTAGAATCTAATTTGAAAAAAGCAGGTTCCTTTTTTGAAGGAGCTAAGGTAGTAAGCATAAAAGGGAAAAATCTATCTAGAGAAGAAAAGGAGGAGCTTAAAGGTATAATTATCAATAAATTTGGAATTGATGTGGATGAAGATAGCGATTCCATTGATGACGAAACAGCAAAGGTAGAAACACCACAGTTTCAGTTTTTTGAAGGAATAGATGAAGGATATACTAAATTTGTACGAGCAACTATTAGGTCTGGACAAACTGTGGAATCTGAAGGCAACTTAGTTATAATAGGCGATGTGAATCCGGGTGGAGTTGTTATGGCAAAAGGTAATATTGTTATTCTTGGGGCATTAAGGGGCATTGCCCATGCAGGTTCTGATGGGAATAGAGAAGCAATAGTTGCAGCTTTTTATCTCCAACCAACTCAACTTAGAATAGCTAATATTATTGCTAGAAGACCAGATGACGAAATAGAATATTCTAAATGGCCAGAAATTGCAAGAGTAGAAGACGATGCAGTAATAATAGAAACTTACTTGCCTAAGAATAAATAAGAATGGGGGTTGAACTTTATGGGTGAAGTAATAGTTATTACATCGGGAAAAGGTGGCGTAGGTAAAACTACTACTACGGCAAATATAGGTACAGGTTTGGCAATGGAAGGAAAAAAGGTGGCTATAGTAGATGCTGATATTGGTTTAAGAAACCTTGATGTGGTTATGGGATTAGAAAATAGAATAGTTTATGATATTGTAGATGTGGTTAGAAAAGAATGCAGACTGAAGCAAGGGCTTATAAAAGACAAAAGATTTGAAGGATTGTTTCTTTTGCCTGCTGCACAGACAAAAGACAAAACTGCAGTGAGTCCTGCTCAAATGGTAGAGCTTTGTAATGAATTAAGAGAGATGTTTGATTATGTTATTATTGACTGCCCTGCAGGTATTGAGCAAGGCTTTCAAAATGCCATAGCTGGTGCAGACAAGGCAATTGTAGTGACTACACCTGAAATTTCTGCAGTAAGAGATGCTGATAGAGTAATTGGATTACTTGAAGCTAAAGGGCTACATAATCCTAAGCTAATAGTTAACAGGATTAGACCTGATATGGTAAAAAAAGGTGATATGATGAATATTGACGATATGAAAGATATATTAGCCATAGATTTGATAGGTGTAATACCAGATGATGAAGCTATTGTAATCTCTACTAATAAAGGGGAGCCTGTAATCATTGATAACAAGACCATGTCTGGACAAGCATATAGAAATATAGTTAAACGAATAATGGGAGAAGAAGTACCCTTATTAGAATTAGATGCTGATGAAGGCGTGTTTAGTAAGTTAAGAAAGCTATTTTTTGGGAAGTAGCTAAAAAGGAGGGGTAAGGATGGATTTATTTAAGTTTTTTAGCAAAAACGAAAGCAAAAGCAAAAATGTAGCAAAAGAAAGATTAAAATTAGTTTTAATCCATGATAGAGCCAATATTTCTCCTCACTTTTTAGAAATTTTAAAAGGGGATATAATAAGAGTAATATCTGATTATATGGTAATAGATGAAGAAGGGCTGGATATAAAATTGACTAGAACTAGGAGGGAAAGTGACAATACTCCTATACCTGCTTTAGTTGCAAATATACCTATTATAAAGATGAAAGAAGAGTCATTTAAATAGCTAGGAATTTTACTTTGGAGGGAAATATGAATATTGCTTTAATAGCACATGATAATAAGAAAAAGCTATTAGTTAATTTTGCTATAGCTTATAAACATATTTTAGAAAGACATAGCCTTTTTGCTACAGGAACTACTGGAAAGTTAATTATGGAGGCTACAGGTCTTAAAATAGAACGTATGATGTCAGGACCTTTAGGAGGAGACCAACAGATAGGTGCTAAAATTGCTAGCAACGAAATGGATTTGATAATTTTTTTAAGAGATCCGTTGACTGCTCAGCCTCATGAACCTGATGTTCAAGCTTTACTTAGACTAAGCGATGTCCATGCTATTCCTATTGCTACAAATATTGCTACAGCAGAGCTTTTGATAAAGGCACTTGAGAGAGGAGATATGCACTGGAGAGAGATTATTAAGCAGTCCAAAGCGCATAATAATAAAGATTAAGAGAAACCTATGATTTCACTTATTTATGAAATCATAGGTTTTTTTAATGTAATAAAATTTTACTAAAAAAAATATAAATATACTAAATTGAAAGTAGGTGATTATTATGAATTTTAAAGAAAAAATCAATCGCAATTTAAATAAATTTATATATAGTTTAAGGAAAAAGAGAGTATACAATACCTATAATAACAGGAGTGGAGTAAGCTTTTATAGAAAGCAATTAAATAAGATAATCATCTGTATCATAATAATTTTAGTAGTTTTAATAATTAAAAAGGCAAACATAAAGTTTACAAACAATATAATTAGAATAGTTGATGAATCAATTAACTATACATTTGATATAAAAGAAGATACAAAAAAAATACTTGATTTTGTCAAAGGTTCAGTAAAAATACCAAACAAGGTAATAGAGACATTTAACTTAGATGCTTTTAACTGATAGGAAGGGTGATAAATGAAGATTTTAAGACTAAGAAATATTAACATAAAAATCAATATATTTATGGTTGTTATCTTCATATTATTTTTTTTATTTGGATATACTGCTGAGGTTTTCATTGTAGTATTAACAGTATTGATACATGAGCTATTTCACAGCTTTGCAGCAAAGAAATTCGGATTTAGTGTAGATGAAATCGAAATATTTCCGTTTGGAGGAATAGCTAAGTTTGAATATTTAAATACAGTAAGCCCTATAGAAGAAATTTTTATATGTGTTATGGGACCTTTAAGTAATTTCCTAATAATGATTATATTTATGGGGATAAAAAGTATTTATAATGATTTTTATTTAATAGATTACATAATAAAAATAAATAAGTTAATGTTATTAATAAACATTTTGCCTATTTTCCCTTTAGATGGTGGTAAAATAATTAGAGCTATACTTTCTTTATTTATTGGATATAAATCTTCCACTGTAAAATTAACATACATCACATATATATTATGTATTTTTATGATGTTCTATGATATATTATATGAGGTGACATATAATAGTATATATACAGGCCTAATTGTAGTGTTCATTCTGACTGCTGCCAAAAAAGAAAAAGAAATGGCAGCTTTTGTTTTCATTAAGTCAATTACAAGAAAAGCAAATGACATCAATAAAAAAAAGAAAATGAAAGTTCATTTATTAGTCTGTTTAAGGAATATAAGAGTTAAGGAAGCTTTGGAATGTTTTTTGCCAAACAAATATCATATATTCATTGTTATTAAAAGTAATGGAGAAACTATTGGTACTATAACAGAAGGCCAACTTATAGAAGGTATTTTAAATTATGGTTTAGATATTACGATGGAAGAACTATTAATAGAATCAAAAAAATGATAAAATAATAAACATGCATATAAATAATAAAGATTAACTAAAATGAAAAGGATGATATAAATGATTAATAAAGAACAATTAGACAACATTTTAAATAAAGTAGAGAAACCAGCTAGGTATATTGGAAATGAGCAGAATATTGTAATAAAAGATATTACAGAAGATACAGTTAGGTTTGCATTTGCTTTTCCTGATGTTTATGAAGTGGGAATGTCCCATTTAGGTATGCATATTCTATATAATCTTTTAAACAGTAAGGATGATATATACTGCGAAAGAGTATTTGCACCTTGGACTGATATGGAAGAAGAAATGAGGAAAAATAATATCCCACTGTATACATTGGAAAGTAAGGATCCAATAAAAGACTTTGACTTTGTTGGTTTCACGCTGCAATATGAAATGAGCTATACAAATATTATAAATATGATTGAACTAGGTGGTATACCAATTTTATCCAAGGATAGAACAAAACTTCACCCCTTTATTATAGCTGGTGGACCTTGTGCATACAATCCTGAACCATTAGTAGGAATTATTGATTTTTTTGTAATAGGAGAAGGAGAGGAAATCACTTTAGAGATAATTGAAGCTTATAGGCAATGGAGAAAAAATGGAGGAGACAGAAGAGATTATTTAGAGATGGTTGCTCAAATTGAAGGAGTATATGTGCCAGAGTTCTATAGCGTAGAGTACAATGAGGATGGTACTATAAAAACATTTTCTCCAATAGAAAGCAAATATCCATCTAAAATCAAAAAGAGAATTATAAAAAATTTAGATGAATCATTTTTCCCTGACAAAATAATAGTTCCATATATAGAGACTGTTCATGATAGAGTAATGCTTGAAATATTCAGGGGATGTACAAGAGGCTGCAGGTTTTGCCAAGCAGGAATTATCTATAGGCCAGTAAGAGAGAGGAGCATAGGTACTTTGTTAGACTATGCTCGAAAACTCATAGAAGCAACAGGACATGAGGAGATTTCCCTTTCATCTCTAAGTACTAGCGATTACTCTCAAATACTAGAGTTAGTTAACAAGCTTATAGAAGAGTATAAGGATAAAAAAATTGGACTGTCATTACCTTCGTTAAGGTTAGACTCTTTTCCATTAGAGATCATTGAAGAGATTCAAAAAGTCAGAAAAACAGGATTAACATTTGCCCCTGAAGCTGGTACTCAAAGATTAAGAGATGTAATAAATAAAGGCATTACTGAAGAAGATTTAATTGAGTCTACTGAGAAAGCTTTTAGTCTAGGTTGGTCTACTGTGAAGCTTTACTTTATGATAGGTTTGCCAACTGAAACACTTGAAGATGTTATGGGAATAAAGAACTTAGCCTATAAAGTAAAAGATATCTTCTTTAGAATGCCTAAAGAACAGAGGAAAGGTAATTTAAATATTACAGTAAGTACATCTTGTTTTGTTCCAAAGCCTTTTACTCCTTTTCAATGGTACCCTCAAGATAGCATTGAGACTTTTAATGAAAAAATTAGTCTGTTGAAAAGCAGTATCAGAGATAATAAGATAACTTATAATCATCATGATTCAAGACTAAGCTACCTAGAGGCAGTTTTAGCAAGAGGGGATAGACGTTTATCCAATGTATTGATTAAAGCTTGGGAAAAAGGATGTAAATTTGATGGCTGGGCAGATAAGTTCCGCTTTGAAAAATGGTTGGAAGCATTTGAAGAGGCAGGAATAGATCCTAGTTTTTATGCTAATAGGGAAAGAAGCTATGATGAAGTACTGCCATGGGACTTTATAGATGTAGGAGTATCTAAAAAATATCTTATAAATGAAAATGAAAAGGCAAAGAAAGGTGAACTTACTAAGGACTGTAGAAAAGGATGTACTGGCTGTGGCATAAATAAAAGCTTTTTAGGTGGTGTTTGCTAATGAAAATAAGAGCTAAATTTACTAAACTTAAAGATTTAAAATATATATCTCACCTAGATTTAATGAGAGTTTTTCAAAGAGCATTTAGACGAGCTAATATTCCAGTTAAATATAGTGAAGGATTTAATCCACATCCCCAATTCTCTTTGGCTACTGCCTTAGCATTAGGAGTAACCAGTGATGGTGAATATATGGATGTGGATTTAGAAGAATATATGAGTCCAGAAGATTTTAAGGAGAGATTAAATAGCGTATTACCAAATGGGATAAAAATATTAAAGGCTGTATCTCTAGAAGATAAAAATTCTATAGTTTCTTTGGTGAGATGGTCCACTTATATAATTGGATTTAAAGTTCAAAACGAAATGACATTGGCTGAAATCGCTGAAGAAGTAGAGAAGTTTTTAAGTAGTGATGAACTCATATTAATTAAAGAAAAGAAGAAAGGAAATAAAATAACAGTAAAAGAAAACAATGTTAGAGATAGAATAAAAGAACTATTTCCTCTATCATATCAAAATGATATAATTGTACTTAAAACCACTTTAAGGACAGGTAGTCAAGGGAACTTAAGACCAGAAGAACTTGTAGAATTGTTAGAAAAATATACATCCATAACAATTATAAGAGATAGTTTAAAAATACACAGACTTGAGCTATTTATTGAAAAAGGCGGAGTTATTTCCCTGCCTATATAAATAAAGATAGTCTTTCTTGTAACTTACCTATAGTTATAAGAAATTAAGCAAAATATATAAATTATAAATTAGTACTCTTGAGAACCTAATCTCAAGTTTTAGGAGAGATTTTATGAATCAAATAATAATAGATGTAGGTTTACAAGAAAATAGAGTAGCAGTTATTGAAAATGATGAATTGGTAGAATTATACATAGAGAAGGATGATAATAAGAGGACTTTAGGCAATATATATAAGGGAAGAGTTGTAAATGTGCTTCCAGGCATGCAGGCAGCTTTTGTTGATATTGGTTTGGAAAAAAATGCATTTCTCTATGTAAAAGATGCTATTCCTAAGGAATTGTTATCAAATAAAAATATAAACTTAAAAGATATTTCAATTAGAGATGTAGTAAAATCTGGACAGGATATTATTGTTCAAGTAATAAAAGAGCCTTTTGGTAATAAAGGGGCAAGAGTGACTACCCATATCACAATACCTGGAAGGCATGTTGTGTTGATGCCATATACTGACTATATTGGTGTGTCTAGAAGAATAAGCGATGAGTCAGAAAGGGAAAGGCTGAGAGAGATTATTGAAAGTGTAAAGCCTGCTAATATGGGAGTGATTTTAAGAACTGCAAGTGAAGGATTAGAATTAGAAGATTTTAAAGATGATATTAAGTTTCTACTGAAAGTATTAAATAAAATAGATAGTGAGAAAAAATTAGGATTTGCTCCTCGAATAATATACAGGGATTACGATTTAATTCACAGAACTGTGAGAGATTTGTTTACTAATAATGTGCAAAAATTAATTGTTAATGATAGGGAAAAATATAAGAGTATAGTTGAATTAGTAGAGTTGATGTCTCCACAGCTTAAAAATAGAGTTGAATACTTTGATTCTAGTCATGATATATTTGGCTATTTTGGTGTTGAACAGGCAATCAAGAAAGCATTAGACAGGCAAGTTTGGCTTAAAAGTGGAGGATATATCGTAATAGATGAGACAGAGGCTCTTACTTCTATCGATGTAAATACAGGTAAATATGTAGGAAGTATTAATCTTGAAGATACAGTTCTTAAAACAAATATTGAGGCGGCAAAAGAAATCGCTAAGCAATTAAGATTAAGAAATATAGGTGGTATAATAATTATAGACTTTATTGACATGAATAATGATGAACACGAGAAAGAGGTTTTAAAAGTATTAGAAAATGAACTGAAAAAAGACAGAACTAAATCTAATGTATTAGGAATGACGCAGTTAGGATTAGTAGAAATGACTAGAAAAAAAGTAAGGAGTAGACTTACTACTAATTTGTTAACAGAATGCCCCTACTGTAATGGTACAGGAAAGGTATACTCAGAAAATTCTGTGCTCAGCCTAATATATAAAGAAGCAAGACGACTAAAGATGCATACCAGTGCTGAAGCAGCTATCTTAGAGGTTAATCCACATATAATAGAATACTTGAAATATCATAATAATTCAGTTATAAAAAAAATAGAGGAAGAATGTGACATAAAATTATTTATTAAAGGAAATCCAGCTGTTCATCATAACGAAATTAAAGTGAAGAATATAGGGAGAATGGATTTTATCAAAGAGATTTTAGGAGAATAGTTATTTTATTCTTTATCTATTTAAAATTATGCGAAACTGGTACTTGACTTTTTGCTTTTAGTTTGATAAAATTTTACCTTGTAAGTGGCCGCTCAGTGCGGGTTTTAAAACTTCGGTACCTTGCATTGGCGAGACTGGTTAGAGGAGGTGTGTTTAATGTACGCAGTAATCGAGACAGGTGGAAAGCAGTATAGAGTTCAAGAAGGAGATGTTCTCTTTATTGAAAGAATTGCTGGAAACGAAGGAGAAACTGTAAACTTTGACAAAGTGCTTTTAGTTTCTAATGGTGACGAAGTTAAAGTAGGCAAGCCATATGTAGATGGTGTTTCTGTAACTGGAAATATTGTTGAGCATGGCAAGGCTAAGAAAATCATTGTTTTCAAATTCAAAAGAAAGAAAGACTATAGAAGAAAACAAGGACATCGTCAGCCATATACAAAAGTTAGAATTGAAAAGATAAATGGATAGTGTTTAATATGACTAGAATAACTATACTTAAGAATAGAAATGGAAGTATAGTAGAATATGAAATTAAAGGGCATACTAGGTATGGTTCATTTGGTAAAGATATATTGTGTGCGTCTATATCCATACTAAGCCAAACTGCTCTCATTTCTTTAAATGAGGTATGCGGCATTGAAGAAAACAATATATATTATTTAATTGATGAAAAGAAGGGATATTTAAAAGTATCTTTACCTTCTGAGTTGTCTAAATCTCAAAGAGATAAGGCAGACATAGTGTTAAAGACTATGGAAGTAGGACTGAAATCATTAGTAGATATATATCCAGACTATATAACTCTCAAATACAGGGAGGTGTAAAGAGATGATTAGATTAAATTTACAATTATTTGCGTCTAAAAAAGGAGTAGGTAGTTCTAAGAACGGCCGTGATAGTGAAGCTAAGAGATTAGGCGTAAAAAGAGCAGACGGACAATTTGTTCCAGCAGGGAATATACTAGTTAGACAAAGAGGAACAAAAATCCATCCAGGTTTAAATGTTGGCAGAGGTGGAGATGATACCCTATTTGCCAAAGTTGATGGAATTGTTAGATTTGAAAGAAAAGGTAAAAATAAAAAGCAAGTTAGTGTATATCCGATAGAGACTTTAGCATAATTTTGAACTTGACCTACCATAGTTGGTAGGTTTTTTGTTTATTTTTCTTATAATTATGTTAAAATATATAAAAGAAAGGTGGGGGGGGTGTTATTATCAGTGTTCCAATAAATGCTTTTACTGCTATTATTTTTTTAATTATATCTTTATATATTATAGTATCATTAGGTTTGCTTATTAATATAAAAAGAGAAGGCTGTAAAACAAAAAAAGAAATTGAGCTTGATTTTATTAAAAACACTAAGCATATATTGAGGGAACAAAGACATGATTATATGAATATGTTTCAGATTATATATGGTTACTTGCAGTTAAATAATAAAGACAAAGCTTTAGAATATGTCAGAAAGTCTATAACAAACTCCACTAATATAGGCAAGTGTTATCATTTATCTGTTTTTTCTATTTCATTACTTTTAGAGAAAAAAGTTAAAATAGCTGAAAGCCTAGGCATAGAAATAACACTTGATGTTGATAGCAGTATAGAAAGCGAAGTAAGACACATTGATAACGAATACCTAGTTATAAATTACATATCAGAACTTTTTGATTTTTTTATTGATTGTACAAGTAAAAATAAAGACGAGTCTAGTCTTTTTATAGATATATATGAATATATGGATAAAATAGAATTTGCTTTTAGCGGTAGTATTGATGAAGACTTAGTTGAAATAAAAAGAAAAAATATTAATAATATAGTCAATAATATAACGAAGACTGATGATGGTTATGAAGTAGTGTTATTTTTTAATGGGATTAAAAATATGTTTGTAAAGAATACAGTGTCTTGCACATAAAGTGGTTGTTAAATTCATAATTATTTGGGATACTAATATTTGAGTAAAGCATTTGAAAAAAGCTGTATAGAAAAATTATATAGTAAGGATGGGTATGATGTTTATAGATGTAGTAAAAATATATGTAAAAGCTGGTAATGGAGGGAATGGTGCTGTTGCCTTTAGAAGAGAAAAATATGAGCCTGCAGGAGGTCCAGCAGGAGGGGATGGAGGCAATGGCGGAAATGTAATATTACAAGTAGATAGCAATATTAGAACTCTCATGGATTTTAGATATAAGAAGCATTATAAGGCAGAAAACGGAGAAGATGGAAAATCTAAAATGCAGTATGGGAAAAAGGGACAGGACCTTATATTAAAAGTTCCTCAAGGGACTATTGTTAGAGATGCTGAAACAAATAAGATAATTGCAGACTTAACTGAAAATGGTAGTACTTTTATAATTGCAAAGGGAGGACGTGGAGGAAAAGGTAATGCTAAATTTGCTACTCCAACACGACAAGCTCCTAGATTTGCTGAGGGAGGTACGAAGGGAGAAGAGCGTTGGATAATTTTAGAGCTTAAGCTCATAGCAGATGTAGGATTAGTTGGTTTTCCAAACGTGGGAAAATCTACCTTATTATCTATAATGACAGATGCGAAGCCTAAAATTGCAGATTATCACTTTACAACTCTTACACCAAATCTTGGAGTTGCAGAACTGGATGAGGGAAGGAGTTTTGTTATAGCAGATATACCTGGGCTTATCGAAGGTGCACATGCAGGTGTAGGATTAGGGCATGAGTTTCTTAGACATATAGAAAGAACTAAGGTTCTAGTTCACTTGGTTGATATATCTGCAAGAGAAGGAAGAGATCCTGTAGATGACTTTTACAAAATAAATGAAGAACTTGAAAAATATAACCCTAAATTAGCAGCTAAACCTCAGATAGTTGTAGCTAATAAAATGGATATACTAGGTGAAGGTGATGGCTATGATAGACTTAAGGCAGAGGTAGAGAAGTTAGGGCTTGAAATATATGCCATATCAGCTGCTACTAGACAAGGAATAAAAGAACTTGAAAATGCAATTTGGAATAAACTACAAACTATTGGTGAAATAGAGCCTATTTATGATAATATAGATGAAAATGAAATATATGAATTGACAGATAAGAAAGATGAAATTATAATTAGAAAAGAAGACAATAAATATTTTGTAGAGGGGAATCAAATAGAAAAGCTCCTTAATTCCACAAACTTTGAAGATTTGGACTCAGTAAGGTATTTCCAAAGAGTATTAAAGAGAAAAGGAGTTATAGATAGACTAAAGGAGTTAGGAGTTAAAGATGAAGATATTGTAAATGTTTGTGGTTTTGAATTTGAATTCTTTGATTAATGGAGGTCAAGTTAAGAAAATGAACTGCATAAGTTGTGGGAATTGCAAAGAAAATCAACCAACGTATTATTGTGTTGCTAAGGGGGATTTTGTAATTAATACTAATTATGAGCCTTCTCAAAAATTAAGAAGTGGATGGAAAAAAGGAACGCAAAATTATGAAGTTCATAGAAGAAAATCAAAAAAAGAAATAGAAGTATAGAAAAAAAGGAGTGTACTTTTTGTTAAGTGGAAAACAGAGAAGTTATTTAAAGGCTTTGGCAAATAGGATAGAGCCGATTTTTCAAGTGGGTAAATCAGGAGTAACAGAAAGTTTTCTTAAGCAGTTAGATGAAGCACTTGAAGCTAGAGAGATTATAAAAATTAATGTCCTTAATAATAGTTCATTAGAGGCAAAAGAAGTTGCTTTAGAGGTATGTGAAAAATTATCTGCAGAATTTGTTCAAAGTATAGGAAACAAATTTGTAATATATCGTGAGTCAAAAGAAAGCAAAAAAATAGAATTGCCTCACTGAAATGATGAAATAAATATAAATATTGGAAGAATGAAAAAGAGATTGGGGCTCCAGTCTCTTTTATATCTTTTATGATATATTCAGAAAAAAATTTTGATGCTGAAGAAATTGAAAATTCTACTTGTATAGATGTAGAAGTCAAGTAAATAAATAAAAAAGTTTTATTGATCAAAACTAAAGAGTTGTAGTTTTTAATATTTATCTAGGCTTAAAAATAATATATAATGTTATACATGAACAATGCGAACGATTTAATAAATTAGGATTGAGAGGATATTTTATGAGTGAGCACATAAAGAAATACGGAATTATGGGTGGAACTTTTGACCCAATTCATGTTGGACATCTAGTTATAGCAGAGGAAATTAGGTGGAAGTTTAATTTGGACAAGGTTATTTTTGTACCTGCTGGTAATCCTCCACATAAGGATATTAGCAAAATTACAAGTGGAGAACATCGATATCGAATGACTTTGCTTGCCACAATATCAAACCCATATTTTGATGTTTCTACTATAGAACTTGAGAAACAAGGGATTACTTATACAATAGATACTATTAAGGAATTAAAAAGTCTCTGTAAGAATAATACTGAGTTTTATTTTATTACTGGAGCAGATTCTATACTTGAGCTTTCTACTTGGAAAGATGTAGACCAGTTACTTTCAATGTGTAATTTTGTAGCTGCTACTAGGCCAGGCTTTCAATTATCCAAAATTGAAACAAAAGTAAAGGAATTAGAGTCTAAATATAATAAATGCATATATACAGTGTCAACACCTGCTTTACAGATATCTTCTACAGACATAAGAAATAGAATAAGAGAAGGAAGACCAGTAAAATATTTACTTCCAGAATCTGTAGAAGCTTATATAAAAAAGCATAAATTGTATTTAGATAATGTAGAGAAGGACTGTTTATAATATGGAAAAATATATGGCGTTTATAGCTAGTGTGAAAGACAAATTAATAGAAAAAATTGGATATAGCAGATATGTGCATTCTTTAGGGGTAATGAAGGAAGCCGTCAAATTATCGCATATTTTTCAATGTGATGAAGAAAAAGCAGCAATAGCAGGGCTATTGCACGATTGTGGAAAATTTCAAGATAAAGATGAATTATTGAAAAAAGCCTATGATTTTGGTATAATTCAGAAAGATGCTTGTACAGTTTTTTCCGAATTAATTCATGGTGCTTTAGGCGCTGAAATAGCAAAAAAGGAATTTAATATTACAGATGAAGACATATTAAATGCTATTCGCTACCATACAACAGGAAAAGAAAATATGACTTTGCTTGAAAAGATAGTATATATATCGGATTATATAGAACCAGGAAGAGATTTTCCGGGAGTAGATGAGATTAGAAGGTTAGCTTATGAAAATTTAGACTTAGCTATATTAAAAGCAATGGATAATACTCTAAAGTATATAATAGATAAAGGATTCTATATACATCCTGATACTATTAATGCAAGAAACTATCTAATTAACAAAATCAAATAGGCTTGGAGTGATTACAGATGAAGAGTTTCTTTAAAACATTTTTAGTAGCATTCTTGATATTTTCAATTATTACTGGTGGGATTGTTACATTTATCTTAAAAAATGAAGATAGCGAAAATACTTTTGTTTCAAACATATCTAATTTAATTGGTGGAGGTAATGATAAAGAGAAAGATATTACATTTCTTCTTTTAGGTATAGATTCTCAGGACGTATCTAAAGCTAAGGGACAAAGAACAGACACTATGATGCTTTGTAGATACGATGATACTACTGGGAAAATTTCTATACTGTCAATTCCTAGAGATACATTGGCAACTATAAGAGGAAGAAAAAATAAAGAAAAAATCAATCATGCCCATGCGTATGGAGGTCCAGAACTATCTGTAAAAGCAGTTAAGGACTTGCTAGGTATAGAATTAGATTATTATGTAAGGGTAGATTATAAAATTGTATCAGAAGTAGTCGATTTAATTGGTGGAGTAGAAGTGGATGTACCTATGGATATGAAATATTCAGACCCTACTGCAGACCCACCTTTATATATAGATTTAAAAAAAGGTAAACAAGTATTAGATGGAGATAAAGCACTTCAGTTTTTAAGATTTAGAAAGGGCTATGCTAATCAAGATTTAGGTAGGATAGAGGCGCAGCAGCAGTTTATGAGTAGTGCCATTAAAAAGGCCTTAAATCCAGTTAATATACTTAAATTGCCTAAGTTTGTAAATACTTACGTTAAAAATGTAGATACAAATATACCTTTAGATACCATAGCTAAATTTGCACTTAAAGCAAAAAATGTAGATACTGAAAACATTCAAATGTCAATTTTACCAGGTGAGTCAAAATATATTGGCGGAGTATCATATTATGTTCATGATAAAGAAAAAACTCAGGAAATAGTAAATAGTATGTTTTTTGAACAAAATGTAGTTATGAAAGATGGAGAAAATTTAAATAATAATTAATTTTGTCGGGAGGTAAGATAGTGACTGAACAGTTATCTATAATTTTGAAATCTGCTGATGACAAAAAAGCTTTTGATATGAAAGTGCTCAACATATCTAAGCTTACTAATATAGCAGACTATTTTGTAATATTAAGTGGTAATTCTCAGCGACAAGTAATGGCAATAGCAGATGATATAGAGGAAAAAATGTACAACCATGGTTATGAATTAAAGCATAAAGAGGGATATAGTACTGGCAGATGGATTTTATTAGATTACGGAGATATTATTGTTCACGTATTTTACAAGGAAGATAGGGATTTTTATAGTCTAGAAAGACTGTGGGCTGATGCAGAAGATATTGATATTGATACATTGATTAAATAAGAAGGTATGAAAAATGGTTCTAGATATGAATGATTTTGCTGCTAATCTTATTTGCTTTGCAAATGGTTTAGGAGAATTATTTGGACATAATTGCGAAATTGCTTTATATAATTATGAAGGTACTGACTTTAAACTTTTTTATGTTGCCAATAATCGTATAACTCATAGAAAAACTGAAAACAATATGAACCATTATGAGCTTGATGCACTTAATGAAGCTAAAGTTCATAATGGTTATACTGTTTTTTCTTATACTACAAAGGATGGAAGAAGCTTCAAAGCAGCACTTTTTATATTAGATGCAGAGTATAATGGAAATAATATTATAATGATAATTACATATGATGTAACTGATTTTTTATTACTTAAGAGAGTTTTTCAAGATTTTTGTACTATAGAAGAAAAACTAGAAGGAAATTCAAATAGTGCTTTTCAAAAAAATACTGAAAATATAGATGCTTTAATGAAAAATGTAGTATCTAGTGTAATAAATGACGTTGGAAAACCTATTTCTTATCTCAGTAAAGAAGATAAGGTTAGAATTGTTAGTTTACTTAATGAGAAAGGGATTTTTCTTATTAAAGGTGCGGTAGAATATGTAGCAGATAAACTTTGTGTTTCAAGATATACAATTTATAATTACTTAGAGGAAACACGTTAAAAATTATTTTGGGAGGTTACATATATGGATAAGAAATCTATATTTACAGAAAAGGCACCAAAGGCAATAGGACCTTATTCACAGGCTATATCCTCAGGAAATATGATTTTTACATCAGGTCAATTGGGCATTGATCCTGTAACAGGAGATATAGTTAAAGGTACAATACAGGATGAAACAAGACAAGCACTGAACAACCTCAAAGCTGTGTTAGAAGCAGCTGGTGCTACATTAAATGATGTAGTGAAAACTACAGTCTTTATAAAGGATATGAATCAGTTTAGTCTAATTAATGAAGTATATAGTGAGTTCTTTAGTCAGCATAAACCAGCAAGATCATGTGTAGAAGTAGCTAGGTTGCCTAAAGATGGTAATGTAGAAGTTGAAGCTGTTGCAATACTATAAGAGTAAACCGTATCAGAGTATATAGCTTGTATAAAACTATAAAAAAATCAAAAAGATTCTTCTGACTTATAGATTTTGAATGGTAAATTTTATGATGCCATTCTGAAATGTTAAGCGAAGAATCTTTTTATTGTTTTTAGTCAAATTATACATTGATTTGGTTTATAAATAATAAAATTCTTATCTATACAAGTAGGATGATTGTCTTCTTCTTCTGGCTTTTTTTCTTTTAAATTCAACATATATTCTCCAGGAAATCATTAATAAAACTAACCATACCCACCACTTTTTAACCAATGAACCTTTACTACCCATACTAGCAACGTCAAATGTTGGTTTTTGGTTAATTTCCATAGCTGACACAATGTTAGCCGTCTCTATTACTTTACCATCTAATAGAATTTCGATCTTTCCTATGACTTGTCCTTTTGTAATAGGAGCTGAGATCTTTTCTGGAAGAATAATATTCTTTTTAATATCATTTACTCTTTCTTTTGGCACAAGACCATATACATCGCTAGCTACTATACCAGTGACCATTTCCTTATCACCATTCTCGACATCAATATTGTCAATAAACTCATTTTTAAAAGCCAATTTAACGCTAGAAAAATTATTGAAACCATAGTTCAAAAGTTTATGGGTGTCTATAAAAACATTGTTTCCTTTTGCTTTTAGAACTACACTTATTAACTTTTGTCCATTTTTTTCAGCTGATGCAACCAAACAACTTTGAGCCTGAGTAGTGTACCCTGTTTTTATTCCATTTGCTCCATCATATTTTACAGTTACAGTGTTTCCATCTACGTTGATTTTTTCAGTTCCGTATAAAAGCTTATTTTCTGATTTAAGGTATCTTGGAACAGACTTTTTGTTAGTAGGCTCGATTGTATATGTATATGTAGATACAATACTTTTAAATAAATCATTTTGCATTGCATATTTTGCAATCATAGCTAAATCATATGCAGTAGTAGTATGGTTATCATCATGAAGACCATTTGCATTTGTAAAAGAAGTGTTTTTTGCCCCAATTTCTTTAGCTTTTGAGTTCATTAACTTTGCAAACTCTTCTGTAGATCCAGAGATTGTTTTTCCTATAACAGCAGCAGCATCGTTAGCTGATTCTATAAGTGTTGCATATATTAAATCCCTCATTGTTAGTACTTCATCAGGTTCAAGAGCAATATGACTACCTTGAATTTCATATGGAGTCTCTTTGTCTACAGTAATTTTTTCGTCAAGATTACCTCTTTCAATAGCTATTATTGCAGTTAATATCTTTGTAGTACTTGCAGGATACATTTTTTTATGAATATTTTTTTCATAAAGAATCCTTCCAGTATCTGCATCAATGAGAATTGCAGCTTCAGCAGATATATCTGGTTCATCTGCAAATACATATTCTGCAAAGTTGAAAACTAAGAATAATAGTAGAAAAAAAACGACAAATTTTTTCAACATATCACCTCCGCCTATATTACTTTATAGTATATCAAAATATGACTTAATTTTTAAGAGAAATACAATTTTTTTGCATTTTTTTTATAATGAATAGGAATGTATATACAAGAATTATGCTCAAACGACCTTTTATTATAAGTTTTAATTAAGGCTACAAATAATTATAATCGCTTAATTTAGAAGTTTTATTGTAATTTTGTTTAAAAATATCAGAAATTGGAGAAGGATATAGATGTATTATATAGAATATTATGGTAAAAATAAGTATATATTGGAGGGGGATTTTTTGAGTAACTTTACAAAACGAGAACAAATAGTTATACTAATATTTGTTAGCGTAATAATGATTGGAATAGGATACGAAATTTTTGCAAAAAGAGACCTTGAAGTGATTAAGCTAGATAGAAATAGTGAATACATTGAAATGAATGATTTTAATATAGAAAATTATGAGGATAATCAGGTAGAAAAGAAAAAAGAAGAAGAAACATATAAGAAAATTATAGTTCACATAGATGGAGAAGTAGTAAATCCTGGAGTTATTGAATTGAATGAAGGGGCTAGAGTTATAGACGCAGTTAATATTGCTGGTGGATTAACTCAATATGCAGATGAAAAGAGGATTAACCTAGCAAAGAAGCTATATGATGAAGAAAAGATATATATACCTAAAGTTGGAGAAGATACTTTTGAAACTGATGAGACATATAACTCATATACATATGATGTCAATAATAGCAATCAGAGAAGAATCAATATAAATACAGCATCAAAGGAAGAACTACAAAGCCTTCCTGGTATAGGTCCTGCTTTAGCAGAAAGAATTATTGAATATAGAGAAAAGCAAAAATTCATAAGTATAGATGATATAAAGAAAGTATCTGGAATTGGAGATAAAAAATTTGAAGCAATAAAAGACTTAATAGTAGTTAAATAAGGGGTGAAGTATATGTCAGAAAAAGAGAAAAAGCTTACTGAAATGACAAAGAGTTCAGGCTGAGCAGCTAAAATAGGTCCTGATACCTTGGCACAGGTACTGTGTCAGTTACCAAAAACCATTGATGAGAATCTAATTGTTGGGATAGATACTTCAGATGATGCAGCTGTTTATAAAATAAACGAGGATATTGCCCTTATTCAGACAGTTGATTTTTTTACACCAGTAGTAGATGATCCTTATACTTTTGGGCAAATTGCAGCTACTAACTCATTAAGTGATATATATGCGATGGGTGGAGAGCCAAAGTTAGCAATGAATATAATTTGCTTTCCAACATGCTTATCACCAAACATAATGGCAGAGATATTAAAAGGAGGCTATGATAAGGTTGCAGAAGCAAATGCATTGCTTATAGGAGGACATACTATAGAAGATGATGAGCCTAAATATGGACTTAGCGTAAGTGGATTTATACATCCAAGTAAGGTTCTTACAAATTGTAATGCTCAAATAGGTGATGTATTGATTTTAACTAAACCAATAGGAGTTGGAGTAGTAAATACTGCTATTAAGGCTCAATTAGCAGATGAAGAAACTTATAAAAAAGCAGTTAAAATAATGACTACTTTAAATAAATTTGCTAAAGATGCAATGCTTGAAGTTGGAGTAAACAGTTGTACAGATATAACAGGCTTTGGTCTTCTTGGTCATACTTTAGAGATGGCAGAAGGAAGTGGAGTTACTATTAAGTTATTTTCTAATAAAATTCCAGTTATACCTAAAGCTATTGAATATGCTCAAATGGGCCTTATACCTGCAGGAGCTTATTCAAATATGAGCTTCATAGGTGAAAAAGTGAGTTTTAGTGAGAATGTAGCAGGTGAAATAAGAGACTTATTATATGACCCTCAAACTTCAGGAGGATTACTTATTTCCGTAGCGAAGGATAAAGCTGAAAAATTGTTATTGCTGCTGGAAAACAGTCCTACAGAATATGGTGTCATAGGAGAAGTGACTGAAAAGAGAGATAAATATATTATAGTTGAATAATATTAAAACAAATAAATTAGGAAGGATTGTGTATGAATAGTAATATAAACTTATACAGTAGATTACCTAAAATTGATCAGCTTTTAGTTAGTGAAGAAGTTCAAGAACTTGTAGAAATATTTTCTAGGGAAATAGTAGCTGAAGCAGCTCGTGATGCAGTTGCGGAGCTTAGAAAGTTAATTGGGAGTAATAATATAACTATAGAAGAGCTTAATACTAAAATAGATAAAATTACGGAAGATATAAAGAGTAGAGTAGAGAATAAATTAAAGCCAAAATTAAGGAGAGTAATTAACGGAACAGGAGTTGTTATCCATACTAATTTAGGCAGATCTTTGATCAATAGAGAGATAATGGAACATATTGTAGAAATATCTTCAAACTATAATAATCTTGAGTTTGACTTAGAAACTGGTTCTAGAGGGTCAAGATATAGTCATTTAGAAGATATTATTCGAGAAATAACAGGAGCTGAATCAGCATTAGTAGTAAATAATAATGCAGCAGCAGTAGTATTAGTTTTAAGCTCTTTGGCCAAAGGAAAAGAGGTTATAGTTTCTAGGGGAGAGCTTGTGGAAATTGGTGGTTCATTTAGGATACCAGAAGTTATGGAGCAAAGCGGTGCTATACTAGTAGATGTAGGAACTACAAATAAAACTCATATAACAGATTATGAGTACTCTATAGGAGAAAATACTGCTGCTCTGATGAAGGTTCATACAAGTAATTATAGAATTTTAGGTTTTACTGAAAGTGTATCTTTGGAAGAGCTTGTTAGACTTGGTAAAGAGCGTGATATACCTGTAATAGAAGATCTAGGAAGTGGAGTCTTGATAGACTTGAGTAAATACGGATTACAATATGAGCCAACAGTTCAAGAATCAATAAAGGCAGGAGTAGATGTTGTTACTTTTAGTGGGGATAAGCTTTTAGGAGGACCTCAGGCAGGAATTATAATTGGTAAAAAGAAATATATTGATATGATGAAAAAGCATCCTTTAAATAGAGCTTTAAGAGTAGATAAGTTTACTATTGCTGCTTTAGAAGCTACATTGAGATTATACTTAGACGAAGAAATAGCAGTTAGTAAGATTCCAACATTGAAAATGCTTACCATGACTCAAGAAGAGCTTAGAATGAAGGCAGAAAAACTATTATTGAATATACAAGAGAAAAATATACAAAAATTGAGTATGGAGATTGTGGATGATTTTTCTCAAGTAGGAGGAGGATCTATGCCTCTAGAACAAATACCTACTAAATGTGTTATGTTATATTCAGATGCAATTAGTACAGCTTCATTGGAAAGAAACTTAAGAAGATTCCATACACCTATTATCACTCGTATCTTTAAAGACAAACTATATATTGATGTAAGAACTGTAGATGAATCTCAATTTGATGAAGTAGCAGAAGGACTAAAATTTGCTTTACAGAATAATTTAGAGGAGTGCTACCAATGAAAAATGTCATTATAGGAACAGCTGGACATATAGATCACGGTAAAACTACTTTAATAAAGGCAATTACAGGAAGAGATACTGATAGGTTAAAGGAGGAAAAAGAAAGGGGTATATCAATAGAGCTAGGATTTACTTATTTTGATCTTCCTAGTGGAAGAAGAGCAGGAATCATTGATGTACCGGGACATGAAAAATTTATTAAAAATATGCTAGCAGGTGTAATGGGAATAGATATTGTAATGTTAGTTATAGCTGCAGATGAGGGGATTATGCCTCAAACTAAAGAACATCTAAATATTTTAAATCTTTTAGGAATTGAGAAGGGGCTTATTGCTGTAACAAAAACTGATTTAGTAGATGAAGAGTGGTTAGAATTGGTAAAAGAGGATATAAGAGAAGGCGTTAAAGGTACATTTTTAGAAAGTAGTCCAATAATACCAGTTTCTTCTGTTACTAGAGAAGGGATAAATGAAGTAATTGAAATAGTAGATCACCTTACTGCAGAAGTAAGAGATAAAGATATTAACGGAACTCCTAGATTGCCAGTAGATAGAGTGTTTACTATGCCAGGTTTTGGAACCATAGTTACAGGAACATTAATTGCTGGTAAGTTTAGAATAGGAGATGAAGTACAGATTTTCCCAGGAAATAAGACTGGAAGAATAAGGTCTATTCAGGTTCATGGTGTAGATAGTGAATATGCATATGGAGGACAGAGAGTGGCCATAAACTTAGCTGGCATTAAGAAAAGTGAAGTTGAAAGAGGTAATGTAATAGCCCCTATAAATTCAATGAAATCGACTATGATGGTAGATGTGAAGCTTAAGCTTTTAGAGGACTCTCAAAGAATCATAGAAAATAGGACAAGGTTTAGACTTTATATAGGTTCTAGTGAAGTATTGTGTAGAGTAGTTTTTTTAGACAGAGAGCAGTTAACACCAGGAGAAAGCTGCTATGCACAGCTTAGACTTGAAGATGAAATAGTAGCTAAAAAGGGAGACAGGTTTATTATAAGATTTTATTCTCCTATGATGACTATAGGTGGTGGAGAGATACTAGAACCTAATCCACCAAAAAGGAAGAGATTCGATGAAGAGGTTATAAGAGAATTGAAAATAAAGGAAAAAGGAGAAATTAATGAAGTTGTCGAAAAAATAATAAAGGATAAAAGCAGTGTATTTCCAACTTTAAAGGACCTATCTGTTCTAACTGTAATGCCAGAAGAAAATATAGAAGAGATTGTTAACAAGCTTAAGGAAGAAAAAAAGATTTTAACTTTTAGTCTTTTAAAAGATTTACACATAATCCATATAGACTATAAAAATCAATTGTCAGATGCAATTGTAGAGGAGCTTAAAAAATTCCATGTGAACAATCCATTGAAAGTTGGAATTTCTAAAGAAGAGCTTAGAAGTAAATATTTAGGTTCAATTAAGCAAAAACTAGGAGATAGTTTTATAAATAGATTAATAGATGAAGGTGTAATAAAACAGATAAATGAAAGTATTGCACTAGCAGATTTTGATGTAAGATTTAATCCATTACAAGAAAAAATCAAAAAAGAAATAGAGCATGTGTTTTTAGAAAATAAATTTAGCCCTGTCAAAAAAGAAGAACTTTATAATATCATAAAATATGATATAAAAGATATAGACCAAGTATTTGAAGCATTGATAGATATGGATATACTTATAAGGCTAAAGGAAGATAATATTCTCCATATAGAAGCATATACAGAGGCAGTTGAAATGGTGAAAAATTTTATTATTAAAAATGGCTCTATTACAGTAGGACAATTAAGAGATTTGTTGAATACAAATAGAAAGCTTTCTATAGCTCTTATAGAATATCTAGATGATCAAAAAATTACTAAACGTGTAGGTGATACAAGAGTACTATTTTAAATTTGCTCTCAATTAAAAGAGGATTACTTGAACTTTTATAGAACTTTTATTAAGGAATTTTAATTGATAATTATTATTTTGTTTGGGGTGATAATTTGGACACCAAAATTTTAATTGTTGATGATGAAGCTTTGCTAGTAAAGGGGCTTAAGTACAGTTTAGAACAAGATGGATATGAGATTGATGTAGCCTATGATGGACTTGAAGCTTATGAAAAATTCAAGAAGGAAAATTATGACTTAATAATTTTAGATTTAATGCTTCCTGGTATTGATGGCTTAGAAGTTTGCCAAAAAATTAGGGAAAAATCTCAGGTTCCTATTATAATGCTGACAGCTAAAGGTGAGGATATAAGTAAAATACTTGGATTAGAGTATGGTGCAGATGATTATATGACTAAGCCCTTTAACATTCTTGAATTAAAAGCAAGAATCAAGGCAATATTAAGAAGAGTAAATAACAGGGAAACTAAAATTGGGGAGCAGATAATACAGTTAGATAATTTTACGATTAATACTTTAGGAAGAAAAGTCACTGTAAGAGGAAAAGACATAAACTTAACAGCTAAGGAGTTTGATTTATTATTGTTATTAGCTTCTAATCCAGGAAAAGTATTTACTAGAGAAGAATTGCTTGAAATTATATGGGGATATGAATATTTTGGGGATTTAAGAACGGTAGATGTTCACATTAGGAGATTAAGAGAAAAAATAGAAAAGAACTCTAGTCAAGCTGAATACATCTTGACTAAATGGGGAGTTGGTTATTATTTTAGGAATAGGACATAATAAGAGATTTAATTTTGTAAGTTTAAGGTGGAAACTTGTTTCCACCTATTTATTATTAGTAGTTATTTCTATTTTAGTTATAAATGTTTTTATTAGTCAAACTATATTAAATATATACATTGAACAAACAAAATCTAATGTGCTTATTAGAGCAAATATTGTTGCAAATGATATTAAGAATTTTATGACTTTAGATTCTGAAAATGAGGCAACAGTATATGTAAATCCTATAGTGGAGAAGTATAGTAAGGAAATTAAGGGAAGGGTAATTGTAGTAGATAAACATGGAGTAGTAAAAGGAGATTCAAATAAGGAGTTTATAGGTAGAAACTTCAAGCATATTGAAATTCAAAATGCATTAAAAGGTCAAACATCAGCAAATATTTATAATTTCAAAGAATTTGGACATGTTCTATATGTAGCAGTACCAGCTATTGTTCAAAATAAGATAGTAGGAGCTACTCTTATATCAGTGTCTATTAATGATATTTATGAGAATTTGAAGCAGGTTAATTATAATTTATGTTTAATTTCGTTGGCATGTGTTTCTGTAATTGCAGTTATTAGTTTTATATTTTTAGATTTTTCTTTAAGACCTGTAGAAGGATTTACTAAAGCTATTAATAGTATGGCAAAAGGAGATTTTAAGCAAAAAGTGGAGATTAACACAAATGATGAGTTTAAAAGAATGGCAGATGCTTTTAATGCTATGATAATGAAGTTAGATCAAGTGGATAAACAAAGAAACGAATTTGTAGCCAATGTCTCTCATGAATTACGTACACCGATAAGTTCCATAAAATTATTGTCAGAATCGCTCCTGCACCAAAATGAAGATAATATTCAGATTTATAGGGAATTTATGGAAGATATTGCAGCGGAAGCAGATAGATTAAATAATATTATAATTGAGTTATTAGCTTTAGTTGATTTAGACAAAGAAAAACTTCAGATAAATTATAAAACTACCTATATGAACTTTTTACTTGAAAAAATAGTTAATAGATTAAAGCCTATAGCAGAAAAGAAAAACATTAAACTAAACTTAAAATTAGATGAAAAGATACAAATAAAAATAGATTCAGATAAAATTCAACAGGCAATAATAAACATTATTGATAATGCAATAAAATATACACCTGAAGGTGGAAAAGTACAAGTAAGTTTGTATACCAAAGACAAATGGTGTGTTATTGAAGTAAGAGATAACGGAATAGGAATTCCAGAGAGTAGTTTAAGTCAAATATTCGATAGATTCTATAGAGTAGATAAAGCTAGATCAAGGAAGACTGGAGGAACTGGATTAGGTTTATCTATTGCTAAGCAAATAGTTACTTTGCACCAGGGGATTATTGAAGTTGAGAGTAAAGTAGGAAAAGGGAGTAGCTTTTATATAAAAATACCTAATGACATAAATTTATAAATGAATATTAAATACTTTTGGTGTCATTAGATTTTAGATAAAAGTATGGAGGACTTGTTATGGGGAATAGACATAGAATTATTTTAATTTTAGTTATTATAATTTTTCTGACTGGATGTCAGAGCTATACTATTGTAAACGAAGATAGCATAAATTATCCAATAATTAATCCAATGCCTGAAGGATACCAAGTTGCAATACATTTATTTTACCCGCAAAAACACTATGATATTTTAAAGGAAGAAGTTCGAATAGTTAATCTTGAAAACAAAAAACTTGAAACAGTGGTTATAGAAGAATTACTAAAAGGAACACAGAAAAGTGAGTTTAGAAATATAATTCCAAATGGAGTAAAGGTATTGTCTGTTTATTTGCAAGATGATATTGCATATGTGAACTTTAATAAAGCTTTAATAAAAGAAGACTTAGATGAAAGTGAAGAGGCTCTCATTATCTATTCCATTGTAAACAGCTTGACAACAATTGAAAATATTGACAAGGTACAGATACTTATTGAAGGAGAAAAGAGAGAAAAGCTTAATAGATACAAAATAAATGAGCCAATTGAGTTTAGCAATTTAATAGTAGAAATGTCATATATTAGTCCAATAGATATAGTAAAAGAGTATTATGATGCCCTTGTGAAAAGAGATTATAGAAAGATGCTGGAAATGGAGTCATTACAGGCTATAAATGAGACAAAATACAATCTTTTTGCATCCTATTATGAAACAAAAGAACTTGGATTAGCATATTGCGAAGTAGACAATGCTGAAATAGTTAAGTATGATGATGAAATAATATTATTATATGAGTTAAATCTATATTATTCTGATGGACGTGCCGTTAAAAGTGGTATAATGGAAATGAATATGAAATACGAAAATAATAAGTTTGTTATTACTAAAATTACTAATCATAAACAGACTGAATAAAATATTGCATTAGCATATTAATATTGGTGATGCAGGTCTTTGCTCAATAAGAGAAACTGACCAAATTGTACATGAAGATTATATGACTATTAATGAGCAAGTTGTTCATTTAAGTAGTTTAATAGCTACAGGAAATAACGTGTATTAATGTAAAACTTATAATTAAAAAGGAAAAGCCAGTTTGTGTAGCATCAAATAAAATAAACCTATAGAGACAGAAAGACTTGTGAAGTAAAATATTATTGATTTTGTTAACTACGAATAGATTTTTCATATTGGAAAATTAAATTAGAATTTAGAATGGTGGATACTGTTTAATAATGATGGAGATATCATAAATAAGATTTTAAAAGCTGAAAACAGCAATGAAAGAATACATTGTACCTCTGAATAACCTCATTATTGCTTATTTTATAAAGTGAACATCTAAAGGTGAAGAATACTGAGAAAAATTGCTGTATTTTGTAAATAATTCCTATACAATGATAGAAGTTTTCGTATCTGATTCTTGTTCATAATAGGCAAATCAGACGTACGTGTTATGCCTTTGCTAGGAAGTAGTAAAATTGAAGCGAATAATAAATAATGAACATTAAACTAAATAATTTGAAAGTAGGGTAGTAGCGCCATCTACCTTAAACAGAGATAGTGAATTAAAAAGGAAATTAAATTGATTTAGCAAAAATTTTACCTTGAATAAAAGAAAAGTGTATGTTATAATCATTTGGTGTCAATAATTATAACATAATGGGGGTAGATGGGTGCTGGTGTGCCCTCTGGTCTTCAAAACCAGCGCGAGGGGTTAATAGCCTCTTGGGTGGGTTCGATTCCCACATACTCCCGCCATTAGTAATTCCAATGCTTGTAGGATTTCTACAAGCATTTTTTATTCTTTAAAATCATTTAATAACTCGAATTTTTTTATTTTGCGAGCCACTTTGCGTGCCACTAGATAAAATATTTGAAAAAACATTAGCTGCATCTTTATCTATTCGTGGTATAGCATGAGCATAAATATTTGCAGTTGTAGAAGCACGAGTATGCCCTAAACGTTCTGCAACATTTTTTAAAGGTATGCCACTTGCTAAAAGAATTGTAGCACTGGTATGTCTTAATCCATGGAAAGTAATACGCTTTAAATTGTGCCTTTTTATAAACCTTTGGAACCAATCTTGTATGGTTCTTTTTGCTATGAAACCACCATTTTTACCTATAAAGATTAAATCGTTATCAACTCCTAGTTGTTCCTTTTTAAGTTTTATTATTTCCACATGTTTATCTAATAGTACATTTAGCTCTTCAGGGTAATACTCAATCCTATTCTTTTTAGTTTTGGTCAGACTTACCTTTCTTTCACCTCTAGTTTCTGAAATAGCTTTAGTAATTTTTACATAATGCTCTTCACGATTAAAATCATCTTCAGTTAATGCAATAAGCTCTCCCAACCTTAATCCTGTAGAAAGAGTTAATAAAATAGCAAATTGATATTGTATAGGCTCTTCATCTAAGGCAAATATCATTTTATTAATGTCATCTATATCATAATAATTATCTTGTAATTGATAGTCATGAACAGTATATTTTATGTTTTCTACTGGATTTTTCTTTAAAATTTCCAATTCTACTGCAGTTCTAAACATTGATTTCAATATATTAAGATGATTTCTAACAGTTCTTTCTGATATAGGTTCGCCAGTTATACTGTTCTTTTTATTCTTTATGATATCCAGTAGTTCTAACATATCTCCTTGGGTAATGTCAGAAAGCCTTTTATGTCCAATATATTTTTCTATAAAGTTTAAATTATATCTATAACTTTCTTTAGTTTGATCAGTTAATTTAATATAATCTAACCACCATTTTGCATAGTTAGAAAATGATTGAGATGCCATTTCATTGTATGTTACTGATCTATCCAAAACTTCAGCTTCAAAATCAAGCTCAGCTTGCCTTAAAAATCGATCTAAATCTCTACCTTTTAAATCAGTTGTTATAGTTTTGGAGAATCGCCTCCTTGTACCGTCTAAATTAAATCCATCTGATATAAATATTCTATATTTGTTTTTCCCTACTTTAGTTATTGACATATTTATCCTCCTTTCATAAAAAAGATGAAATAATACTGATTATTTTAGACTTGTCACCTCCTTTCAAATCAGAACGTATGTTCTTTAAATGGTTAAAAAAATTTTTCAAACACTGCTAAAGGTTCAAAATAGATTATGTAATTCTCATAGTGGAAATAGAGGCCATATTTACTTTTATAATATTTAATAGCATCCTCTATATATTCCTCAGTAACATCTAAATACTCTGCTAATTCAAATTTATTTCTAATGCCTTGTTTTGAAGCATCAATTAGTTTCTGAATACTAACAAGTTTCTCATATCCCCAAGCTCTAGCTCTTCTTTCTTGTTTTCTATTTGTAATTTCACGTTGATTTAAAATGATTCCAGAGCTTGTATGATGATGCCCTAATTCCTCTACTAATACGCATTTTTTTTCAGCATTGCAACTTAGCGATTTTGATATGGCAATTGTATTATTGCAATATAAACCTTTAGTTGAACCTTGGAAATCCATTTCTATTACTTCAATTCCTTCTTCTTCTACCTCATTTAATAGTTCTTCGTATGTCATTGTGATGTCCCCCTTTGAGTGTTTTGCTATTTTTTCTTTTTTGATAATACATAATCAATAAAGTTTTTTATATCACGTATATCTTCATCAGTGAAATCTTCACCTTCAAAATGAGCAGCCAAAGTTAGTATTTTATTATCCCTATATTCTCCTAAATTTTCTTTAACTAATTTATTTATCTTTTCTAATGATTCTGTTGCTAATAATAATTTTTCTTCCGTATTAAGTAAATAATCTATAGAAACATTAAAAAATTTAGCTAATTTAATTAATGTATCATTACTTCCTTTATTTTTTCCGCTTTCAATCATAGCTATAGTAGATTGTGCTACACCAATTGCATTAGCAAGTTCACTTTGAGTTAGTTTTTTCTCTTCTCTTAATTTTTTAATCTTATCTCCTACCACATTAACACCCTCCAAATGATATCATCTTAATGATAATTATATCATTTTAAATGATAAAATCAATAGTAATTTAATTATATTTAAAGAAAATAGGAGTAAATACTCAAAAAATCATTTTAAATGATAATTTTAATCATTTTTCGTGTTAATTTTAGACTTTACTACTATCATTTGGAATGATAATATAATCATTGAAAGTGATAATTTTATGAAAAGGAAGTGAAAAAAAATGAAAATAACACCAATTAGGCTTAGGCGACTAAATTTAGAAATTAAAGAGGATACGGCAATAAAAAGATTAGGAATTAGTCAGAGTACTTTTTACAAAATTGAACAAGGACATTATATTCCTGGCAGAGATTTGCTTGTTAAACTAAGTGAATTATATCAATGCTCAATTGATGATATTAGTAGAGATTTAAAAATAAAAGGAGGAAATTAAAATGGACAAGCTATTAACACAACAGGATTTAGCAGAGAGATGGCAAGTTGATGTCGCAACAATTACAAATTGGAGAAAAGAGGGAATACTGCAACCTGTAAAAGGGATTCCAGTTATAAGATTTTCTCCAGACTACATAAATGAGCTTGAAGGAATAAAAATTGAAAAAGTATCACCAATACGAGTTAAAAAACTGGAAAGTGAATTAGAAGAATTAAGAAAAGAAAATGAAAAATTGAAAGGTATTTTACTAAAAGTATTAGCTGAAACATCTGAAATAATTAATTTTATTAAAAAGGAGGGCAAGCATGAGTAATCTACAGATTAAACAGCAAACACTAGACAGCAGAGAAGTAGCTGAAATGGTAGAGAAAAGACATTCGGATTTAATCAGAGATATAGAAACATATTTACAGTATTTAGAAAACGCAAAATTGCGTTCTCAGGATTTCTTCATTGAAAGTTCATACAAAGTAGAGGGAAATAATAAAACTTACAAATGCTATGAAGTAACTAAAAAAGGTTGTGAATTCATAGCACACAAATTAACAGGGCAAAAGGGAGCAGTATTTACAGCTAGATATATAAACAGGTTTCATGAAATGGAACAAGCTCTTGTAAACGGAAATGTAGTACAAGCTATACCAGATAACATCAAAGCTAAAGAACTAGAAATAAAACTTAAAAATGCAAATGCGAGACAAGCCAGATTATTAATGCAGATAGCTGATAGAGTAGAAATCCCAGAATACAAACAGATTTTGAATTCATATGCTACAGAAATTATAACGGGACAAAAACTTTTACCGCTACCTGAAGTAGAACAAAAAACCTATACTGCTAAAGAAATCGGAGACATGTTAGGGATAAGTGCCAATATGGTAGGGAGGTTAGCCAATCAGCATAATCTTAAAACTAGTGAATTCGGAAAATGGTTTTATGACAAAGCAAAGCATTCTGATAAGCAAGTAGAGACATTTAGGTATTACGAAAATGTTATCCCAATATTAAAAAACTTAGTTAATTTAGGTGAGTAAAAAATGGATGATTCACGAACTGCAAAAAGAAACATTGATTATTCTTTTCTGATTATACAAAACAGAGAAAAAGTATATCAGTTTATACAAAATTACGGGATATTTGTTACAGACGCACATCATTTTTGGGAGTCGAATAAGTATATATTTAAAAAGTTTTCTGAAGAAAAGCAAAAAGAAATTTTTAATGCATTATGCGAAGTTGAAGAAGTTTGCCTTTCATTACTGACAAGTGGAGGTGGTGTAAATGAATGAGGAATTGTTAATCCAATTAAATAAAAATCTAGAAGAGTTAAATAAGAAATTAAGTAGATTTAATCAAAATGTTTTTAATGCTAGAGAAGCAGCAGAATATCTTAGAATTTCATATGATTCTCTTCTAAGATATACAAGAATAGGACAAATAGAATACGTTCCAAATGGGACAAGCTATCTATATAAGAGGGAGTTTTTAGACCGTTGGTTAGATAGGAATAAAAAAGATGCAATGTAATGGCAAAGAAAGGAGGCAAAATAGTTGGACAACCTGCAAGAAATTAGAGAACAGCTTAAACAAGCTCAACAGAATTTTGACTATGCAGATCAGGATCACCTTGATGCAGCTATATTTGAGTTAAACGCTGTAAACGAGAAGTTCAAAGCTATTCTGAGAGAAAAAAGGAGAGAGAAGAATGGATAAAAGGCAATATCGGGTTAATCAAACATTAATGGTAAACATAGAAACAGATATTTTTGATAGCACAATACCTGATGCAAAGTATGTTGAGAAAATGGTTGAAACAAGCATTATGCAGAACTATGATACCATAATCAAAAGTATTAGAACTATTTCTTTGTGGATAAAGGACCAAACTAGATAAGGAGGTGTAAAAGATGAAAGTATGGATTTTAGTAGATCACTACGAAGAAAGTGGAGCAAATGCAATTATAGGTGTATTTGCAAGTGAAACGGAAGCAAAATTAGCTCTTGCAGAATATGTATTAAATTCAGATAAGGAAGTATCTTCAGATTATATTGATTTAAAACGTTTTGAAGTTGAGGGGATAGTTAATGAAAAATGAAGCTAAAATTAGAACAGTTGTAGAGGAAGCTGAAAGAATATTAAGAGATTATCCTCATCTAAAGTATTATGAGGTAATTCATAAAGCAAAGGAGGTGCTAAAGGAAGATGAAAGATTCAGAGAAGTATGATGTAGGAAGTATTCTTCCGATTGAATTTGTACAAATGTTGTATAAAAAATATGGAATTTCAACTATAGTCACAGATGGGAAATATGTACAAACAGAAAAAGAACCTATCGCCTGCCAGCAAAATAGGTTCTTAGGAAAATTATATTTTTAAAAATTAAATAACTATTCAGCTATATTATAACCTATTTTAGTTATGTAAAGCAAGGAGGAGAGTATGTGATGGAAATTAAAATCACAATTACGGGAATAGAACAATTCACAGAGGCTGTTTCACTACTTGCTAGTGCTATAGCATATGATAAGGGAATGAAACTAACTGGACAAGCTGCTGAAGCTTTAATAAAGGAATCTGAAACAAATGTAGCAAACTCTGAATTTTCAGCAGTAAAAGAGAATGAGGGAGTAACAGAAAAAAAGGAAAATGTAATAGAAATTGATTCTTCAAGAAAGACAGAAATAACTATTGAGGATGTAAGATCTGCTTTTATGGCCAAGAATACGAAAACTAATACAGCTAAATTAAAAGCTATACTTACTAATTTCGGTGTCAAGAAGGTAACAGATCTGAAGGAAAAAGACTTTGAAGCAGTTCTTAAAGCATTGGAGGAGATTTAATGACTAAGCATGCACTACTTAGCGCTTCAGCAGCTGAAAGATGGTTAAACTGTACTCCTAGTGCTAGGCTTAATGAAAAAATACCTGACACTGAAAGCTTTTATGCAGCTGAGGGTACGCTAGCACATAGTATAGGAGAATTACAGCTAAAGCTGGCACTTAAGCGAATAAATAAAAAACAGTTCAATATTGAACTTAAAAAGATGAAAGAAAATGAGTTGTTTTACGAAGGAATGATTGATGAGATACAGGACTATGTAGATTATGTTTTAGAACAATACAACACTGCAGTAAGTAGAAGCAAAGATGCAGTTATATTTCTAGAGGAGAAACTAGATTTTAGCAATTATGTACCTGAAGGTTTCGGTACAGGAGACTGTATCATCATATCAGATGGAGAAATGGAAATAGTGGATCTTAAGTTTGGTAAAGGTGTAGAAGTAAGCCCTGTAGACAATTCGCAGCTAAAACTATATGCACTGGGAGCTTATGAAAAGTATGGGTTCATATACGGAATTGAAAAAATTACTGTAACAATTGCTCAAGTAAGACTTAATAATATATCTTCTTGGACAATATCTGCAGATATGTTAATAGAATGGGCTGAAAATGAGCTTAGAGAAAAAGCTAAGCTTGCATTCGAGGGTAAAGGGGAGTTAAATCCTGGTCCTTGGTGTACATTTTGTAAGGTTAGGCAGACCTGCAGAGCTAGGACAGAGAAAAATATTAGTTTTTATGAAAACTATAAACGTGATCCTAATCTGCTAGAGGTAGAAGATATATCAGAAATATTAGGACAAGTTGATGAAATTGAAAAATGGGCCAAAGAAATGAAAGAGTATGCACTAGAAGAAGCACTTAAAGGTGTTAAGTTCCCAGGCTGGAAGCTTGTTGAAGGTAGAAGCAACAGAGTAATAGATAATCCAGATGCATTAGTAAAAGTACTTGTAGCAGAAGGTTATGATGAAGAAAAATTGTACAAGCCTAGAACGTTAGAAGGAATTACAGCTTTAGAAAAACTTGTAGGAAAGAAGAAGTTCAATGAACTTGCTGCAAATTTTATTTCAAAGCCACCTGGAAAACCTACACTGGTACCAGAAGATGATAAAAGACCTGAGCTTGATTCAGCTGAAGAAGATTTCTTTTAAAGGGGTGGAGATATGAAAGGTAATATTACTCAGAACATAGTTGAATATATGAATTCACATTCAAATAAGAATTTTAATTACTTACAAGTATCTATGATTAGAAATGCTATTCGAGAAGAACTCGAATTAAGGAAAAGCCAAGGAATAAAAATAAATGGAAAATCCCCAGATGGAAGATACGAAATTGACAAAAGAGTAGCTGAATTAGTTAATACTAAGGTACCACAAAAATATCATATATCTGCAGAAGATGTAAGACTATATAAGAAATGCTTCATAGATGAATACCAAGATAGAACAGGTAAATGTGCTTGGGGATTTAAGGATGTAAGAAAAAAGTTAGGCTTTGATCCAGATACAGGACTAGAGCTTAAGAACTAATAAAGGAGGTTAATTGAGTGGAGAAAGTAAGTGAAATGATTGACTTATCTAAGAAGGTATTAGAAGTAGATATAAACAGCCCTATATTTAACTCTATGCTACACGACTTAAACAAAGAGATCAAGAGAGTAATTGATAAAATGTATGATGAAGAGTTTGAAGCTGGTGAAATTACTTTGAAACTAGCTATAGCTATACCAGAAGCATATAAAGTATTTCCAAAAGAAACTTCTTCTGGAGAAGTGATTAATGAGACCTATAAGTATAGGAAACCATATTTTGAACACAAGGTAACATCAACACTAAAGAAGCAATATAAACAAGAAGGAATATACACCGAAGAAAAAGAGATCAAGTTTGAAAATGGACAGTACTTTATAGTACCTATAGTAGAGCCACAGATAAGTATGTTTGATGATGAAGAAAATTTTATATAAAAAGGAGAGGGTTAGAGAATGAAAGCTATATTAAAAAATGAAACTAAGGTAGTAACAGGAAAGGTTAGATTAAGTTATGTAAATCTATTTGAGCCAAAATCAATAAATGGCAGTGAGCCAAAGTATTCAGTATCAATCATTATACCAAAGTCTGACAAACAGCAAATAGAGGTTATTAAGCAAGCTATAGAAAATGCTAAAGAAAGAGATAAAGGTAAGTGGGGAGGAAAAATACCTGCTAATCTTAAACTCCCATTAAGAGATGGGGATGAAGAGAGACCAGATGATGAAGCTTATGCAAATAGCTATTTCATCAATGCTAATTCAACAAAACCTCCTGCAGTTGTTGGACTAGAAAAGGACAAGCGTACAGGCAAGGCTATTCCACTAGGTGAGGATGAAGTTTATTCAGGATGTTATGCAAGAGTAAGTATTAACTTCTATGGATTTAATGCTGCTGGCAACAAAGGAATAGCATGTGGTCTTGGTAATGTTCAAAAAGTTGATGACGGAGAAAGACTAGGAGGAGGGTCTTCAGCTGAGGAAGACTTTGAGTTTGACGAAGTGGATGTTGATGATGATTTCTTAAGCTAATAGGAGCTGATTAGAATGACTACTTTAGCAATTGATATTGAAACATATAGCGATGTATCTTTAACTGAATGCGGAGTCTACAAATACGTAGACTCCGATAATTTCAAAATACTTTTATTTGCTTATGCTTTTGATGATGAAGATGTAGCAATAGTAGATTTAGAAAGTGGAGAAAAATTACCTAAAAGAGTAATGGAAGCATTATTAAATAAAGATGTAGTTAAGACTGCATTCAATGCTCAATTTGAAAGAGTTTGTATCAATAAATATTTTGGCATTAAGACTGAAAATTGGGAATGTACTATGATTAAGGCTCTATCATTAGGATTTCCAGGAGATTTGGATAGTGTAGGCAAGGTTATAGGAATTGAACCAGATAAACAAAAGCTTATTACAGGTAAGAATCTCATTAGAATATTTTCTATCCCCAGAAAGGTAAAAAAGGATAATCAGATGAGCCTGTTAGAAGACAAGATAAGAATATTGCCTAAAGATAGGCCTGAAGAGTGGAGATTGTTTAAAGAATACTGCATCAGAGATGTAGAGACTGAAAGAGCTATTAGAAACAAATTAAGTAGATTTAAAACACTTCCTCAAGAAAAGAAACTGTATGAATTAGACCAAAAGATCAATGACAGAGGAGTTTTAATTGATTTAGATATGGCTGAGAATGCTATAGCTATAGATACTAAACAAACTGAGAGACTTACTAAGAAATATAAAGAAATTACTGGACTTGAAAATCCTAATAGCCTTACTGATTTGAAAAAGTTCATTAAAAGTAGAACTGGAAAAATAGTTAAAAGCATTACTAAGCAAAATATAAAAGAGCTGAAAGAAAAACTAAAAGACTATGATGATGTAGTTATAGCTTTAGAGATAAGAGAAAGGCTTTCTAAGTCTTCTATAGCTAAATATAAAAAGATGATTGATGTAGCTTGTAGAGATGGAAGAGCTAGAGGACTATTGCAGTTTTATGGTGCTGGTACTGGTAGATGGGCTGGAAGGCTTATTCAAGTTCAAAACTTACCACAAAATCACATAAAAGATTTAGATACAGCAAGAGAAATAGTAAAAAACGGAGACTTAGATTTACTTGAAATGATGTATGATAACCCTTCTGATATATTAAGCCAATGTATAAGGCCTGCCATTATTCCTAGTCCTGGATGCAAGTTTATAGTTGCAGACTTTAGTGCTATTGAAGCAAGAGTTATAGCTTGGCTTGCTGGAGAACAGTGGAGACTAGATGTATTTAATTCACACGGAAAGATTTACGAGGCTTCAGCTTCACAAATGTTTAATGTACCTATAGAACAGATCCATAAGGGCAGCCCTTTAAGACAAAAAGGAAAAGTAGCTGAACTTGCTTTAGGATATCAAGGATCTACTGGAGCTCTAATATCAATGGGAGCTCTTAAGATGGGGTTAAATGAAGAAGAATTACCTGAACTCGTTAATCAGTGGAGAAAAGCAAATCCTAAAATAGTTAAGTTTTGGTACGATACTGAATCTGCAGTTATAGAAGCGATAACTAATCGGTCTACTGTAAGAATAGGCAAGTATTTAAAAGCTATATATAATAGCGGAATGCTGTTCATAGAGCTACCAAGTGGCAGAAGGCTAGCTTATGTTAAACCAAAAGTAGTTGAGCATGATAAGTTTCCAGGGAAGCAAAAGATAGTGTATCAAGTGCTAAACGAAAATACTTACCAATGGGATGAGGTAGACACATACGGAGGAAAACTAGTTGAAAATATTGTACAAGCTACAGCAAGGGATTGTTTAGCACATAGTATGCTAAAACTTGATGAAGCAGGCTATGACATTGTTATGCATATTCATGATGAAGTGGTTATTGAAGTTAAACAAGACAGAGACGAGCTTAAAAATATAACAGATATTATGGGTCAAGAGATACCTTGGGCTAAGGGATTGCCTTTAAGAGCTGATGGATATGAATGCAGCTATTATCAAAAGGATTAGGTGGTGAGTAGTAATGGATGTAGATAAAGCTAGTAAGGTTAATAAAGGTTTAAATAGTAGAAAAATATATATTGCTGTAGGCAAAAGTAGACATGAAACTAAGTGGAAGAATGTTGAGATGACATATGAAGCCCTTGTTAAAAAGCTACAGTTTACTACTAGAACGCGTGAAACATTCAATGAATATAAACGTATGTCCAAAGCTCAAAGAGATGAAATAAAAGATGTAGGAGGGTTTGTAGGAGGCAGCTTAAAAGAGGGCAGACGTAAGGCTGAAAACCTTGCTAATAGAAGTCTCATAACTTTAGACCTTGATAACGTAGATATGTCTGTAAGTGATCTATGGGATAGCATCACTATGGTTAATGATTATGAGATTATGATGTATTCTACTCATTCACACGAGCCAAATAACCCTAGATTAAGGCTTATCATTCCTCTTGATAGACCAGTACTTCCTGATGAATATGAGGCTATAGCTAGAAAAATAGCTGAAGAAATTGGAATAGATATGTTTGATGATACAACATATCAGCCAGTAAGACTTATGTACTGGCCAAGTACTAGTAGTGATGGCGAATATATATTCTTAAGGCAGGAAGGACCTTGGCTAAATCCTGATGAGGTACTAAATAAGTACCTAGACTGGAGAGATGTATCATTTTGGCCAACAAGCTCTAGGCAAGATATAAGAATTCATTCTCAAATAAAAAAGCAAGAAGATCCGTTAGAAAAGAAGGGGATAATAGGCGCATTTTGTAGAGCCTATAGTATATCAGAAGTAATAGAAAAGTTTTTAAGTGATATATATGCTCCTACTAAGATACAAGGTAGATACACATATATTGAAGGCAGTACAGTTGGAGGACTTGTAACCTATGAAGACAAATTTGCATACTCACATCATGCAACAGATCCTGTGTCAGGTATACTCTGCAATGCTTTTGATTTAGTTAGACTTCATAAATTTGGTACTCGTGATGAGGAGGCCAAGGAAGGTACTCCTGCAAACAGACTACCAAGCTTTATAGCTATGAGTGAGTTTGCTAGTAATGACGATAAAGTCAAAGAGCTTCTAGGTCTTGAAAAGCTCCAGGATGCTATGGAAGAATTCGAATTTACTGAAACAGAAGATACTGAATGGCTTAGGAATTTAGAATACGATAATAAAGGAAATATTAGAAACACTATTGATAATGTAGTTATAATCCTAGAGAATGATCCAAGGATTAAAGGGAAACTAGTATACAATGAATTTTCTAACAGAGCTACAGTAGTTGGGAAACTTCCCTGGAGCGATGAAGTAAATCGCGACTGGTGCGATGATGACGACTCAGGGTTAAGACATTTCTTAGAAAGTAATTATGGTATTACTGGAGCTGGTAAGATAGCAGATGCTGTATCAATAGTTTATCAGAAAAATAAAATACATCCTGTTAGAGAGTATCTTAATAGTCTTACTTGGGATGGGGTGAAAAGAGTTGAGACTCTTCTTACAGATTACTTAGGAGCTGAAGATACTATTTATACTAGAGCTGTTATCAAGGCTCACCTTACTGCAGCTGTAGCTAGAGTTATGACACCTGGATGTAAATATGATACTATGCTTACACTTACAGGTCCACAGGGAATAGGTAAGAGTACTTTTATTAGGTATCTCGGCAAGGACTGGTTTAATGATAGTTTAGATACGGTTAAAGGTAAAGAAGCTTATGAACAACTTCAAGGTAGCTGGCATATAGAAATGGGTGAGCTTACTGCAACTAAAAAAGCTGATATCGAAGCAGTAAAACAGTTTTTATCTAAAACAGAGGATATTTATAGAGTGGCTTATGGACGTAGGACAAGCAGGTTTAAAAGGCAATGCGTATTCTGGGGAACTTCTAATGATAAAGAGTTCCTTAGAGATAAAACTGGAGATAGAAGATATTGGCCAGTTGATTGTGGGATTGTAAAACCAAAAAAAGATATATTCAAAGATTTAAAAGGTGAAGTAGATCAAATATGGGCTGAAGCTGTAGAACTTTTTAAGAGTGGGCATAAATTACACCTAGAAGGTAAAGAAGCTGAGGAAGCTTTGAAGCAACAACGTGAACACGCGGAGGATAACCCTAAAATAGGTTTGATAGAAGAGTACTTAAATATGGATTATCCAATTAACTGGGATGATATGGACCTATTTGAGAGAAGAAACTATTTAGATAACCCTGATGGTGATTTTGGTATAGTAGCTAACACACAGACAATGAAGAAGGACAAGACTTGTGTATTAGAGATTTGGTGTGAACTCTTTAAAGGTGATCCAAAAACTTTAACACCTATACAGAGTAGAGAGATAAATGATATTTTGAGAACTCTTGATGGGTGGGAAAAGGCAAAAAGTACATTAAGATTTGGAAAATTATACGGGATTCAAAGAGCCTTTATACGTAAACAAAAATAAAAATTATCTGTTTACATCTAAAATTCTGTTTACGCCTAAATGTAAACAATGTAAACAGATGTAAACAAAATAAATTCAATTCTGTTTACGCCTTAAAGCCAGTAAAATCAATAGATTAAACGATAGTGTAAACAATGTAAACAAAATATATATAAAAGAGCTAAAAATATAAATTAGGCGCGTATACGCGTATATATATACACCTAATATATATATTTTAGACTATATAAGAAAAATCTGTTTACGTTGTTTACACTTATAAAATCATCGGAAACAGAATTAATGGGTTAGAAAAAAATTCTGTTTCCGCTAAAAAAGCAGATTTGGAAACAAAAGAAACAATCGGAAACAGAAAAAATTTGTTTTGTTTCCAGTCTGAAATCTTATAAATGCTAGGTTTGAGTGGTATTGGAAACAATGGAATCACAATTTATATAAAAGAATTAAAAATATAAATTAGGCACATATACGCGTATATATAAAGAGCCTAATACATATATATAAAGTTTCTTCAAGAAATTTGTTGACAGTGTTGACACTTATAAAATCAGAGAGGTGTTTTTCATTGAGAGAAAAGCAAATTGAAACTAGATTAAGAATAAGAGTTAAAGAACTAGGCGGAAAAGCTTTAAAGTTTGTTAGTCCTGGATGCAGTGGTGTACCTGATAGATTAGTTTTTCTACCAGATGGCAAACTCATATTAGTTGAACTTAAAGCACCAGGCAAAAAGCTTAGTCCACTTCAGGAGAAAATGAAAAAGTTTTTTATAGACTTAGGATTTAAATATTATGTAATCGACAGTTATGAGAAGATTGAAGAATTAGTGCAGGAGGTGCAAAATGGCAAAAAATAATGCTGTTTGTATTACATGTGGCAAAGAATTTCATAAAAGACCTAGCAGACTTAAGGATAATAATTTTTGCAGTACCGAATGCTATTTTAAGTTTAGAAGAAGAAATCAAATAGTTACAACATGTGAGAGATGTGGTAAAAAGGTTGTAAAATCACCGTCAAAGGCTACTGAAAGAAACTTCTGTAGTAGTCAGTGTCTAATGAAAACCCTAAATGAAGAGTTAAATCCTACAAGAATGACAGATGATGTAAGATCAAAAATAAGGAGAGCTCATTTAGGTAAAGGTGAGGGTAAATCTTATGAAAAAACCTATCAAAGACATACACACAGAATCGTAGCAGAGCAAAAGTTAGGACGACCTTTAAGGCCTGGAGAAGTAGTTCATCATATTGACGGAAATAAAAGAAACAATCATCCAGATAATTTAATGATATTTGCTTCACAGATAGAACATGTAAAATGGCATGCGGAGAATGACAAGAAATGGGGTGAAAGAGCATGAAGTTTAAAGCTCACACATATCAAGAATCGGCCATAAATAGTATAATTGATAAACATGCCATAGGCCTATTTCTTGATATGGGCCTTCGGCAAGACAGTTATAACCCTAACAGCTATCAATGAGCTTATGTATAACTATTTTGAAATAACTAAAGTGTTAATCATAGCACCTTTAAGAGTAGCAAAAATGACTTGGGGGCAAGAAATAGAAAAGTGGGACCATTTAAAGCATCTTAAAATATCCAAGGTATTAGGTTCAGAGAAAAAAAGACTTGAAGCACTTAATACTGAAGCAGATATATACATAATAAATCGAGAAAATACAGAATGGCTAGTTAATTATTACGGTAGAGCTTGGCCATTCGATATGGTAGTAATAGACGAATTATCAAGCTTTAAGTCCAATAAATCAAAACGATTTAAAGCATTAAGGAAAGTAAGGCCACTTATTAGAAGAATAGTAGGGTTAACTGGTACTCCAGCACCTAATGGATTAATAGATCTATGGCCACAGATGTATCTATTAGACAGAGGAGAAAGGCTTGGAAAAACTATAACAGGATATAGAGAAAAATACTTTAAACCTTACAAAAGAGACTGGCAAACTGGAACTGTGTATGAATGGAGTTTAAAAGATGGAGCGGAAAAGGAAATATATAAGCAAATAAGCGATATTTGTATAAGTATGAAAGCTGAAGATTACTTAGAGGTTCCAGAGCTTCTGGAGATACCAGTAGAAATAGAATTAAGTACTAAAGATTATAACAGATATAAAAAGCTAGAGAGAGATCTTCTATTACCACTAAAAGATAATACAGAAATAGAAGCTATGTCAGCTGCAGCGCTTTCAAATAAATTACTACAAATGGCAAATGGGGCTGTATACGATGAGGACAAGCAGTTCCACATTATACATGATGAAAAGCTTAAAGTCTTAGAAGAAATAATAGAAGCTGCAAATGGAAAACCTGTACTAGTTTTTTATAACTATAAGCATGATCTAGAGAGAATAAAAGCATATTTTAAGAATGTACGGACATTAGATAATGAATCCGATATACAAGACTGGAACTCAGGTAAGATTCCAATACTTTTACTACATCCTGCATCAGCTGGCCATGGACTAAATCTTCAAGCAGGAGGAAACACAATAGTCTGGTTTGGACTTAATTGGAGCTTAGAACTTTATCAGCAAGCTAATGCAAGACTACACAGACAAGGGCAAACAAGTAAAGTAACAGCTTATTTATTAGTAGCCAAAGATACAATAGATGAAGATGTGGTACAAGCTATAAGAGCAAAAGCAAATGGGCAGGATGCTTTGATTGAAGCGCTTAAAGCAAGGTTAAAGGAGTTGAAATAAGTGAAAGTTGCTGAATGTATTCCATACAGGACATTCAAGGAACGCATAAGAATAGTAAAAGAAGAATTGAGCAAAGGTAGATACGTTGAAGTCTGGGACAATCATATTTATTCAGCTATTAAAAAATATAAAGTTAATAGGACTATTAGTAGAATGACTAATAAGGAGGGCTAAGGATGAAACTAGATAAAGAGATTCAAATTTGTATAAAACAAACTTCAGAAAAAACAGCAAAAGAAGTAGTAGAGCAGTTAAAGAAGCAAAGATTACTTAAAGCAAATATAAGCTATTATAAGAAAACAGAAATTTTACTCTATAATTACGAAACATTAAAAAAGGCAGTAAAGCAAAAAGATGAGGATATAAAATATATACAAGAACACGGGTTGCCTGATACGTCTAAATCTATAGTATTTTATAGTGCAGCAAAAGGTCTTATTAATGCTGGAGATAGATACGTTGAGTTAATAGAGAAATATGAATTAGAGAAAGCAGAAACAGAAAGAGATATTATGCGAATAGAAAATGCCTTGGACAAGGTAAGAGAGGATAAGTATTTTCAAATAATTGAATTGAAATATTTAAAACAAACAGTAAAAACAGATGAAGAAATAGCTGAAATACTTAATAAGGACCAGTCTACTATAGCTAGGAATAGAAAAAGACTTATAAATTCAATTAAGACTATTATATTTCCTGAAAGTATAAAAGAGATTCTATAAACCAAAATGCATAATTCGTGCATAATTTGTGCTATTGTATGTATGGTTAATATATAATAATATGATAGTGAGGTTTAATTTGAAAATTAAATAAAGTCTTATCAATCAAATTGATTATTGAAAATCTCACCTTTTCCCCCTTTTAGGTGAGATTTTTTATGACATTTTCTCTTGCCTATAACTTAGGGGGGATGATTATGACTAAAGCGGAATGCAAATATTGTGATTATAAAGTAGAAAAACCAAGGTGGGAACATATTATAAGTGCTATAAAAAGTCAAGGTGGACACGCTGGGGGGAATATTTGTCCTAAATGTAAAAAGAATGGATTGGAGTTTGATTGGGGTGAAAGGTATGAATATAGGAGAATTTTTAAAAATTAACGATATTTATACGCACACACAACTAGAGAAAATGAAACGAATTAAACAAGAGTTGAAGCAAAAAGAGATAATAGAATTAGGAGATAAGCCGGAAAGATTAATGCAGCATAATGCTTATAAGAGAATAGGAAGAAGGATAAGGCAAGTAAAGTGGGGATAAAAAAGGATTTCCTCCTTTTTTATAGAAATATAAAAAAGAAAGGGGGAATAAGATATGATTATGAATCATCAAATTTATATGGAAGAAATAGTGTTAGACACAATAAAAGATGAATTAGGGGAAGATAAAATTATATGGTATAAAGAAGAACAAACGCGATTAGTAGGCAATACATATAAGGAAACAGATTATTTTTTAACTGATAATTATATAATTCAAGCTAAGATTATGGCAGATAAATTATTTTTAAAAAAATATAATAGAAGTGCGATTAAAAGAGTAGAGAAAGAATTTGATATTAAAGGAAACAATGTTATTCTAAAAAACGTTGAAATATATTTTGCAAATGATAAAGATGAAGAACGACTATTTTTAGGAAGACCTAACGAAAGTAATAATGGGGAACCGAAAGAATTTGAAAAATTTGCTAAAAATTTATAGAGCCTAAATAAAGGCTCTTTTTTCATGCAACGAATACTTGCCAATATATTCCTCCTTGATATAATAGAATTGAAAGGGGGATTAATTATGAAAAAACAATTACAAGGTTTTATCATTGGAGTAATTATAACTGCAATGATATTA